>ERZ812616.70-NODE-70-length-141680-cov-5.475891_pt1 | contig 141680 bp, 125 predicted proteins | sample MGYA00376249_ERZ812616 | MGnify/ENA primary metagenome ERZ812616 (study PRJEB26924, sample SAMEA4378265) | human gut metagenome | biome: human gut; feature: human-associated habitat; material: faeces | place: China | collected 2013 ...
AATTCCTTACTGGCTGTAAGGGATATTAACCATAAATACATTGTAGTAGGAGGAAAAACCGTGAATCGAATTGAGAAAGTGCGGGAAGCTGTTGATGCTGTTCTTTTAAACATAGCCGACGACGCTGAAAGAAGATGCGGATATGCACATCTGTACGGGGTCTCCCAGGCATGTGTCCTGATCGCTTTAAAGAGAGGTGAAAATGCCGAGCTGGCGGCGACTGCCGGAATGCTTCATGATATTCATACGTATGCTGCCATGGATCCCCGGGATCACGCGCATAAGGGAGCCGCCATGGCCAGAGACTTGCTGGAGGCCATGAAGTGCTTCGAGGCAGGGGAGATTGACGTAATCTGCAGTGCAGTCTATCATCACAGCAGCAAAGAGATAACCCACGCACCGTTTGACGAAGTGTTAAAAGATGCAGATGTGATGCAGCACTGTCTGTACAATCCGCTGTTTGATGTTATGAAGCATGAAACGGTTAGATTTGGGCAGCTGAAGGCAGAATTCGGATTGGCTTAAAGGAAAGGGAAGCGTGCTTCCGGCAGTGATACAGAGGATAATACTGAAAAATAGCTAAAAATCCTCTCGTGATTTTGTGATGTATCCGTATTGTGAAACAGTTCCATAAATGGTATGATAATACAGAAGAAACCGGCGCTGTGATGATGTCTGGGCCGGAAATTGATGACAGAGATAAAAAGGAGTGGGAAAATGGCAAGTATCAGAGAGGTGGCCAGACTTGCCCGGGTGGCTCCCAGTACGGTCTCCCGCGCACTGAACGGGAGCGGATATGTGGCAGAAGAGACGAAGGAAAAGATCAGAGAAGCCGTGGATGAACTGGATTACGTGCCGAATCAATGGATACGGAATCTTTATCAGCAGAAGACGGGAATCATCGGAGTCATGGCGCCTGAGATCGTCCATCCTTATTTTTCGTCGCTGTGGAGTTTTCTGGAGCTGGAGCTTAATAAATACGGATATAACATGATGCTGTGCAATACATCCGGCAAGAAGGACATTGAACGGCAGTACCTGGATACGCTGGAACGAAACCTGTTTGACGGTATGATTGTCGGGGCGGCCTTTCTTCCGGATAAATATTATGAGCAGATTCAAAAACCCATACTGTCCCTGGACCGGATTATCCCTGGAATTCCCCTGGTGACGTCGGACCATACTCAGGGCGGCTGTATCGCGGCGGATAAGATGCTGGAGAAGGGCTGTAAAAAGGTGCTGAATTTAATCGATCCGCAGGCGAAGACCGTGGCTTCATCCCGCGGCGGATTAAGCTTCATCAGGAAGATGCAGGAAGCGGGGGCGGAGGTCATCACGGAGGAGTTTCTGTGGGATGATGTTATCCATTACCCCAGAAGCATTCAGCGGACGAGAGAGATTCTGGCAGAATATCCGGATTTAGACGGGATTATGGCCAATGACCTCTGTGCGTCATCATTTTTGAAGACTGCGCGGGAACTGAATAGGAAAGTGCCGCAGCAGCTTAAGATTATTGCGTATGACGGGACGTATATTACGGATTTTAACTACAGGACAATCGCGTCGATCCGGCAGGATGTGGCTCTGATTGCGAGGGAAGCTGTCCAGGTTCTGGTGAAGCTGATTAATGGACAGCCTTTGGGGAATGAGGCTGTCTACGTGCCTGTGAGCTATAAGGATGGAGATACTATTTAGGAGTGAAATAAAGTTTTTGATTTTTACTGTTGATTGGATCAAGGGGAATCTGATTGGAACCGCGTCTGACCGGGAAACGAAATTTTTCGGAGGCAGACGCGGTTTTTTAGTACAGGAGGAACGGCATTAGTGAAACACAGAGCAGGGGTGCCGCAGGCGATATCCTGTTCCGTGACGAAGATACAGCCGCAAAAGCAGCTGCCTCCGTTCATAAAACTGGCCTTTTTTCGTAAATGTGCAATAAAACTGCGCTTCCTATTTGGTGAAAATGATGATTATAGGAAAAATGTGAAAAAGTACTTGAAAAAATACTTTGAAAGTTGTATATTAAGCACATGGAACAGTTCCACACATTGTGGAACTTTAAAAATAGGAAAATATGGAACAGTTCCATATTTTGAAGGAGGATATTTTATGAAGGCAAAAAGAACAGCGGCACTCGGTCTGGCAGCGGTAATGGCGGCATCACTTCTTTCCGGATGCGGCGCAGGGGGAAGCAAATCAGCAAAAACAGAGATCACGATTTATCAGAGTAAGATTGAAGCAAACGAGGGATACAAGAAGGCGATCGCGGCCTATGAGGAGTCTCATCCGGATGTGAAGATCAATCTGGAGGCGGTAACCGGCAACGACTTCGCAGCTTCCTTAAAGGCAAAGATGCAGTCCGATCCGCCGACTATCTTTTCCGTGGGCGGTTTCCAGGATTTGAAGGATTACGGCGATATCCTGGAAGATATCTCGGATCTGGAAGTGCTTAAGAACGCGCTGCCGGGAACGACGGATATGTTTACTAAGGATGGCAGGGTGCTTGCGGTTCCGCTTTATATGGAAGGCTACGGATTCGTTGTGAACCGTCAGATGTTTGAGGACGCGGGCATCGACTTTGAATCCATGATGACCTTCGAGGGCATGAAGGCCGGTTTCGATACGCTGAAGGCAAAGATTGACAGCGGCGAGATGAAGGAAAAGTATCCGAACCTGGAGGCGGTTATGGAGTATCCGACCAAGGAACTCTGGATCGCAGGCGATCACGATGTGAATGTGGCGCTTACCCACGATTTTGACACGGCAAAGGCTGCTTACGACTCCGCAGTTCTTCCGGGCACCGGTTTTGCCGACTATAAGACGATGGTTGATTTCCAGGCCAGCTACACCACCAACGCGGACAATACCGCAAACTTAAACTCCGTCGATTACACGGCTTCCCTGGAAGGCGGACTGGCGATTGAGCGCGTGGCTTCCATCAAGCAGGGCAACTGGGTAGCTCCGGCGGTAGAGACAACGGATCCGGAAGTGCTGGCGAAGCTGGATATGCTTCCATATTCGGTTCCGGGATATTCAGACGGCAAGTATTTTGTAGGCGTATCCGGTTACTGGGCCATCAACAGCAAGGTTACCGACGAGCAGAAGGCAGCGGCAAAGGATTTCATCAACTGGTTATATTCCGACCCGGCAGGACAGAAGATCGTGGTGGAAGACTGTAAATTCGTTCCTCCGTATGACAACTTTGGTGACTTAAAGGCCGGCGATCCGCTGTCTCAGAGGATCATGGATGCCAATGAGGCCGGAGATACCATGAACGGCTGGGTATACAGCGGAGCTCCCAATACATGGGGACAGCAGGCTGCCGGTGTTGAGGTTCAGAAGTATTTAGCGGGACAGGCAACCTGGGATGAAGTGACGGAGAGCTGTATAAAGCAGTGGGCTTCCATGCGCGAATCTCAGAAATAGGATTACCCGGACCGGTGATGGCAGTGATTTATGCAGGGGGAGAGGCAGTTTCCTCTCCCCGGACAAGGAAGAGGAAGGTGGAATAATGAAAAAGAGCAAAGCAAGATTCTGGATATTTCTGGCCCCTGCATTGATTTCTTTTTCCCTGGTTGTTCTGATTCCAATGCTGATTGGCTTCTTTTACGCCTTTACAGACTGGAATGGAATCGTGGGAAGTGAAATTACATTCGTAGGTTTTCGGAATTTTATTGAAATATTTACGAGAGACAGTTCCTTCATGCATGCGTTCGGCTTTACCGCACTGTTTTCCATCTGCGCGGTGATACTGGTAAATATCGTGGGATTTGCCCTGGCGCTTCTGGTGACGCAGAAGTTTCGCGGCGCGACGCTGCTTCGCGGAATTTTCTTCATGCCGAACTTAATCGGCGGCCTTCTGCTGGGCTTTACCTGGCAGTTCATATTCGTCTCCATCTTCGGGGCCATCTCCAAGGCAACCGGATGGCAGGCACTGAACGGATGGCTTGCCGACCCGGTCACCGGATTTGCGGGACTTCTGATTCTGACGGTCTGGCAGCTGTCCGGCTATATGATGATTGTATACATAGCACAGATTCAGCAGATTCCGGAATCCGTAAAAGAAGCGGCCCGCATCGACGGAGCCGGGTTTAAGGATATGTTAAAGAGCATTATTATGCCGCTTATGATGCCGGCGTTTACGATCGGTCTCTTCTTATCCATCTCCAATTCGTTTAAGATGTTCGATCAGAACCTGGCTTTGACACAGGGCGGTCCTTATAAATCAACGGAAATGCTGGCGCTCAACATCTACAATTCGGCATTTGGAGCCAATGAATTCGGATTTGCACAGGCAAAGGCAATTATTTTTATGATCGTGGTGGCGGCTATCGGCGTGACCCAGCTGGTGCTCACAAAGCGGAAGGAGGTAGAGATGTAATGGCAGAGACAAAGAATAGTAAGCGAGATTCCAAAGGGATACAGCGTATTGTGATGGGAATTGCCGGTCTGTTTCTCGGCTGTCTCTTCCTGTTCCCGATTTATATTCTGGTACTGAATTCATTTAAGAATACGAAGGGGATTTTTACCGATGTCATCGGATTCCCGAATGCGGCTACCTTTACTCTGGCTAATTATCCCAATGCATTTGAGGCGCTGGAGTATGTCAGATCCTTTATGAACTCCCTGATGATCACTGTGATCGCAACGGTGCTGATTCTGCTCATATCGGCCATGGCGGCGTGGGTTTTGGTTCGCTATAAGACGAAGACCAGCAAGATAATCTTCTTCCTGTTTGCGGCCTCCATGCTGATTCCGTTTCAGTGTGTGATGCTTCCGCTGGTGGGATTTGCCAGCCGCATCGGCATTATGAATCCGCAGGGACTGATCTTTATGTACATGGGCTTCGGCAGCAGCATGTCCATCGTTATGTTCCACAGTTTCATTAAGAACATTCCGGAGGAACTGGAAGAAGCGGCCACCATCGACGGCTGTGGTTCCTTCCGGCTGTTCTTCTCCATCGTAATTCCTCTTATGAGAACGATTTTAATCACAGTTGCGGTGCTGAATGTGATGTGGATCTGGAATGATTACCTGCTTCCCTCCCTGATTATCAACAAGCCGGGCTGGCAGACACTGCCGCTTAAGACTTACCTCTTCTTCGGTCAGTTTGCGAAGCGTTGGGATCTGGCCTCTGCGGGCCTGATTATGTGTATCATACCAATTATCATATTCTATCTGTGCTGTCAGAAATATATCGTAAAGGGCATCACAGACGGAGCGATCAAATAAAAAGTTACTGTTAAAAGGAGAAAACTATGGCGGCAGAATGGTGGAAAAAGGCAGTAGTCTACCAGATTTATCCCAGAAGCTTTAAGGACAGCAATGGAGACGGAATCGGAGATTTAAACGGCATCACGGAAAAGCTGGATTATTTAAAGAAACTGGGAGTGGATGTGATCTGGATCAGCCCGATGTATTGTTCTCCGATGGATGATAACGGGTATGACATCTCTGATTACTATCAGGTAGACCCGATGTTTGGCACGAACGACGACATGGACCGGCTTCTTTTTGAGGCAGGAAAACGTGGTATGAAGGTGATTCTGGATCTGGTGGTCAATCACTGTTCCGATGAACACGAGTGGTTTGTGAAGGCGAAGCAGGACCCGGACTGTGAGGAGGCGGGATACTTCTACTTTAAACGTCCGGAGGATGGAAAGGAGCCGAACAACTGGAGGTCCAATTTCGGCGGTTCCGTGTGGACGGAGCTTCCGGATGGACGGTGGTATTTCCATACGTTTTCAAAAAAGCAGCCTGATTTGAACTGGGAAAATCCGAAACTGCGGGAGAAAATCTATGAGATGATCAACTGGTGGCTGGAAAAGGGCGTAGCCGGATTCCGGGTGGATGCGATTACGTTCATCAAGAAGGACTTAACCTTTGCGTCGCGGGAGACGGAGGATGGCCTTCGCTATCCCATTGAAAATCTGACAGACTATCCGGGAATCGGGGATTTCCTGGCAGAAATGAAGGCAAAATGTTTTGACCGATACGGCTGCATGACCGTGGCGGAGGCTCCTGGCGTGAGCGGGGACACATTCCGCAGATACGCCGGGGAGAACGGATATTTTTCCATGATCTTTGATTTTACCTGGGAGAACATGGAAGGAGAGACGGACAAATCTTCCGTGGAGGCTGTGGAACGATGGAAACAGCGGATTTTGGAAAGCCAGCGTTTTACCAGTGAGGCAGGCTGGAGCGGCCTGTTCCTGGAGAACCATGACCAGTCCCGCTGCGTCAATAAATACCTGGAAAAGGATCAGATTGGATTTGCAGGCGCGTCGGCCATGGCGGTCATGTATTTCTATCTCTGCGGTACCCCGTTTATCTATCAGGGACAGGAGATCGGCATGACCAATGCAGAGTGGAACTCCATCGAGGAGATGGACGATGTGCGGGCAAAGGGGATGTACCGGGAAGCCCTGGAACAGAACGGTGATCCGCAGAAGGTGCTGGAATACTTCGGGGAACTGGGCCGTGACAATGCGCGGACGCCGATGCAGTGGTGTGACGGAAAGAATGCCGGTTTTACGGAGGGCGTGCCGTGGCTGAAGGTAAATGAAAACTACCGGGAGATCAATGTGAAAGCACAGGAAGAACGCGGGGAATCTCTGCTGGCTTTTTATAAAAAGCTGACTGCGCTGCGCCATCAGGAACCGTATGCGTCCGTATTCGCAGAAGGCACGATCCGCCCGGTGCTTAAAGAACTGCCTGCAGTGATTGCCTATGAGCGGGAATGGGACGGACGGATCGTCACCGTGGCCGTGAACTTCAAAAAGACAGAACAGGAGATCCCGGTTGTCGGAGGCAAGTGTCTGCTGAGCAACGAAGGAGAGTTACAGCAGATGGGAGAGCGGTATTTGCTGAAGGCTTATCAGGCAGTGGTGTTTGACGGAATGATTAAATAGAGGCTGGGACGGAAAATCCCGTCTGATACAGAAGAAAGTGCGGTCCATTATCGGACAGCACTTTCTTGCGTTCAAACCACTTCAAACTGTACTTTCTGGTTCCAGAAAGCATCTTTTCGGCAGTATCTCATCAGCAGAAGCCCTGTGACAGCAAGACATACGGCTTCGGACACCAATGGAGACCACCAGATTCCGGCCCCTCCAAAGAGTCTGGTCATGACGATCAGGCAGCCGGCCATCAGGATAAGACCGCGGCCGGCGGAGATGATGAGCGCTTCGGCAGCGCGTTCTACAGAGGTAAAGTAACCGCTGACTGCAATGTTGAAGCCGACCAGCAAAAACGAGGTTGTAAAGATGCGAAATGCAGTCACGGAACTGTCACGCAGAGCCTGCAGCTCCGGGCCGATATAAATATTTACGATACCGCGGGCCAGGATAAAACAGGCGGTAAACGACACCGTGCACATTGCACCTGCAGCAATGAGACTGTACCGGAACAGCGATCTGCACTGATCCAGCCTCTTCTGCCCGTAGTAATAACTGATTAACGGCTGTGCTCCCTGCGCGATTCCGGTAGCTGACAGAACAACAAGGTTATTGACGTAGGAGATGATGGTGTAGCTGACCAGCGCATCCTGGGTTAAATACATCAGGATTACCTGATTGAAAATAAAGGTTACCATACCGGAGGACATTTCCGTAACACCGGAGGAAAAACCATTGCGCACCTGACGGACCAGGATTCCGAAATCAGGCTTAAAGCGTTTGAAGCTTAATACCCCTTTTCCACTCAGGAAATGGTGGAGATACAGAACGATCACGGAGGCCTGGGAGAGACTGGTTGCCAGGGCGGCACCCTGTATGCCTTTGTGGAGCACCATTACGAATAGCCAGTCCAGAATACAGTTTTCTACGGCGCCAAATATAACGATCTGAGTTGCCTTTTTGGGGTAACCGTCGGTTTTCAATAAAATTTCAAAGGAGTAGGAGAGCAGATACACACAGGAAAACGGTGCAATCCAGGTTATGTATTGAATCACGTAATCAGCAGTCTGCTGGTTTGGAGCCCCTAAAAAACGGGCAAAGGACTCCCGGTTCATCATGACGAAACCTGCAATCACCAGTGAAAAAATCACCTGGAGGACTATATTCTGGGTAAATACTTCACAGGCACGCTGATGGCGGTTTTCTCCCAGCAGTATGGAGACGATTGTGGAGGCTCCCACTGCAAAAAGAAGGGAAAGGGCAAAGAGAAACGCCATAAACGGGTAGGAGAGATTGACTGCCGTCAGTGCGATTTCGTTGACACCCTTTGCGACAAACATGCCGTCTACCATAGAATAAAGGGAATAAACCCATTGTGCCAGAATGGATGGTACGATATAACGGATAAAGTTGCTTTTTAAAGACCTGCCTTCCAGATTCATAATAAAACCTCGCTTTTTTAACTAAACCTATTTATAAAGATCATGTCAATTATGACAAATATAATTTTAGTATAAACCCTGGTATTGTCCCAGAGTCAAGGGGAAAAGAAAAATTGCAAAATTGTGTCTAAAATGTGGTAATATTTTGTAAAATCTGAAATTATGTGATAAAGTAGGAAGCAGATAACCAATTGTACCGTGTGAAGATATCAGGGGGGCTTATATGGAACCGGATAGAGGGAAAAAGCGAAAAGCAAAAGAGAAGTACTACACCATTGGGGAAATTGCGAAACTGTATCATCTGGGAGTGGATACGATTCGATACTATGAGGAAAAAGGAATTTTAAAACCGAACCGGGGGGAGAACGGTTACCGGTATTATGACAGCCAGAGTATCTGGAGGATGAATGTAATTACCAATTTAAGAAATCTCAATTTTTCAGTGAGCCGGATCAGAGATTATTTTCAGAATCATACGGTGGAAACGACACAGAAGCTGCTTTGTGAGGAACTGGAAGTCATTGCTGAAAAAATAAATGAGTGGACAAGCCTGCAGAAAACAGTCCAGGAGCAGGTGGAAACCATCAGACAGGCGCAGACTCTGGAGATCGGAACGGTAAGATCACTGGAATTAGGGCCAAGAAAAGCGTTCGAAATCCGGAAGGATTACAGTACTGACGAGGATATGGATCTTCTGATGATGAAGCTTCTGGAACAGAATCACAGGAAGATTTATATGATCGGAAATAACCGTATGGCGTCTGTCATGTCAGAAGGTAACCGTGACGCGCTTTTTGAGAGCGCCGTAATGTTTGATGACGACGGCGATCTGGTAATACCCGGCGGAACGTATTTATCCGTCTGTTACCGCGGAGTGACAGACAGCAGCAATCAGGCGGATATAATCAGAGCCTATGCGGCAGAGCACGGAATTGTACTGAAGCCGCCGTTTATGGATCTGATGTGGATTGATGTGCATATATCCGCGGATCCGGAGGAATATATATCGGAGGTGCAGGTTCGGGCGGAAATACAGGACCCTCTCAATGAAAAGAGCGACAGATGATGTTATATAATCATCTGTCGCTCTTTTCGTATAAATGTTAAAAAAATAACGTCCACATATGACAATATCTTGTTATATTTGCATAAAGAAACAAGATTTTTACAAAAAAATTAGTGTTATAATAATAAAAAATAAAAGGAGGACCTGGAAATGAAGAGCTTTGAACAGAAAATATTTCCCTATCTTTTACTGGCTCCGACCATGATTATCTTCGGCCTGTTTCTGCTTTTTCCTGCGCTGAACGGCCTGTGGATATCGCTTACGAAATGGGATGGCGTAAATCCCCAGGTGTTTGTGGGGGTGAAAAACTATGTAACGCTTTTCGGGGATAAGAGCTTCTGGAACTCATTTGTGAGAACGCTTGTCTTTACACTTGTATCAGTACCCTCTGTCTATGTAGCGGCTCTTGGACTGGCGGTTCTGCTGACTGGAGGGATTCGCGGGAGCAATTTCTTCCGGGCGGTGTTTTACTGGCCGACCATGATTTCCACGATTATCGTCGGGCTTACGTGGCGCTTCTTACTGGGGGAGGATTTTGGACTGGTGAATTACTTACTGACCGCGATGGATAAAACGCCGGTCAAATGGCTGACTGATCCGAACAATGCCATGGGAGTAGTGATCTTTGTAACTGTCTGGAGTATGGCGGGATACTACATGGTTATGTTTGTGTCAGGGATCAAGGCGATCTCCGAGACGTATTACGAGGCGGCCAGAATTGACGGAGCGGGTGCGTGGCAGCAGTTTAAGTTTATTACGCTTCCTCTTCTGAAACCGACCAGTCTTCTGGTACTGGTTTTATCTACGGTATCGATTATCAAGACGTATCCCCTCGTGTATTCCCTGACCCAGGGCGGTCCGGCGGGGGCCACGAAATTCATGGTACAGATGATTCAGGAGACCGGGTTCGAGAAGAATAAGATGGGGTATGCCAGTGCGATGACCATGGCGCTGTTCGTGATACTGGCGCTGTTTACAGTGATTCAGTTTAAACTGAATCAGGGAGGTGAGCAGGATGCAGACTAAGACAAAGAAAATCTGTGCAGCAGGACTTAAATGGATACTTCTGCTTCTTTTGACCTTTTTGTTTCTGATGCCGGTCATTTGGGTGATCTGTTCTTCCTTTAAGAGCGTCGGTGAACTGTTTTCCTGGCCGCCCAGCCTTTTAGGGAAGAATCCCTCTCTGGATAACTACACAAAGGCCATGGCAGAAGGCCATTTTGGCGTTTACTTCTTCAATACGGTATTTGTCAGCCTTGTAGCCACATTTCTGACGATTGTAGTCAACGTGATGAGTGGATACGCCTTTGCCAAGTACCATTTCAAGGGAGATAAGATTCTGTTTGGCATTGTCCTGGCAACGCTGATGGTACCGCTGGAAGTTATTATGATACCCATTTTCAAGGTGATTGTGGCGACTCATTTATACAATAACTTGTGGGGGCTTATTATTCCGGCAGTCGCTTCCCCGACTGCGGTATTTCTGGTCCGCCAGTATTATGTGGGAATTCCGGATGCGTATATGGAGGCAGCCAGAATTGACGGTGCATCGGAGTTAAATATTCTCTTGAAAATCATGCTTCCCATGGCGAAGCCGGTCATATCGGTTCTCTGTATCTTTTCCTTTATGTGGAGATGGAACGATTATCTGTGGCCGAAGCTGGTCATCAACGGAAAGGAGCGCTATACCATACAGCTGGCTCTGGCCAACTACTCGGGTGAGTACTCTGTGGACTGGAACAGCCTTCTGGCCATGTCTGTAATTTCCATGATACCGGTCATTGTTGTGTTTGTCACGCTTCAAAAATATATCATCGGCGGCATGACTGCCGGAGGGGTAAAAGAATAAGAGGAGGGGATGCTATGAAGTATTTGGAATATCCGCTGTTTGCGGAAGGGTATGTCAACCGCTTTCTGACTGCCGGGGTCTTTACGGAACTCCAGCAGTTTGATAAGGCGACGCTGCACGGCCGAGTCAATGAATGGCTGAAAAAGGGCTTTGCAATTCATGAAAATCCGTGCAGAAAAGAGTTTGTCAGAAAGAGACAGGAGAAAAAGCCTGATTATCTGGAACTTGACGGAGCAGCTGACGGGAAAAAGGTGGAAGTCTTCGGACAGACCCTTCCGCTGGTACCCTATTTCCCATTCGGCAATACCGGCGTGGATGCCTCGGGTTTCTATTACAGGCCGACCTGGCTGCGTATGTACAGTTACGTTCTTTTGGAAGCGGAAGCAGACGGTGATGTGGAATTCGAACTGGAGACCTGCGGCGGAGCTGCGGTATGGGTAAACGGAACATTTGTCGCGGACTTTACCCCGTTTACAAGAAATATGGTAAAGAGGACAACCATAGTTCTGCCGCTTAAGGCTGGAAGAAACAGGCTCCTGGTCTGTCTCGATGATCTGGCGGAGCGGGATACCGACTATTATTTCCGTATGAAGCGGCTGGGAGACGCAGCGCTTACGATGCTGGTACCGGTGCGGGATGAGGTGGATCCGTCTGTCGTGGGGCAGCTGGAGAATATGCTGGAACAGATGTATTTTGATAAAGAGGCGTATATCAGTGAGATGGTAAAATTAAATATTACCAATCCGTTTTCTGATCCGCTGTCTGTTACGGTAGCGGTTGCTCCGGGAGAATTTATTGAGAAGATGGAGGGGCAGGAAAGCCTGATCCGTACTTTCCAGTATGAAATGGGGCCGGACCAGAAGGCTCTGGAGCTTTTCCATTCGGATGAACTTCCGCCGGGGTACTGCTACTTTACAGAGTGCGTGGATCATCAGGGTATTTCCTTAAAACGAAAAATAGGAAATCAATTGGTGAGAAAGGAATTTTTAGAATATCACGAACCGGATCTGGAGGAGAGAAAACGCCATATCCTGCGTGTGATTGTGGAGTATGCGCCGGAAAATACATACAAGGCTGCGGCGCTCTTAACGCTGGACGGCGACACTGCAGCGGCGGAGAGGATTCTTTTGGAAGAACTTCCAGGTGTGTGGGCGAGAAAGGACTGTTCCGATTTTCATTTTATTATTATGTTGTACATTTACCGCACCTTTCAGGAACGTTTGTCGGAGAAAATGCGGGAGGAACTGGAAAAAGCCATGTGCGGCTTCCGGTACTGGATCGATGAACCGGGGGACGACGTGATGTGGTTTTTCAGCGAAAATCACGCGCTTTTATTCCACTGCTGCCAGTATCTGGCGGGAAGCTTCCTGCCGGACAGAATTTTTACCTGCAGCGGGAAAACAGGGAGAGCTGTAAGCGCCAGGGGAGAGGAACTGCTTCGGGAATGGTTTGAAGGCTTTTTCGAGGAGTTTATTACCGAATGGAATTCCAATGCCTATATTCCCGTGGATGTGCTGGGACTGGGGACACTCTATAATCTGACGGAGCCTGGAAGCGAGTTCCACCAGAAGGCGAAGAGGGCACTGGACATGATCTTCTACTCGCTCAGAGTAAATGCGCATAAAGGGGCCGTAATGACCAGCTTCGGCCGTTCTTATGAAAAGGAGATGAAGGGAAATTACAATGCGGGTACGACGTCCCTTCTCTATCTGGCCTATGGAGACGGATATTTAAACAGGGCCTGCAATGGCTGCATTCCTTTGGCTCTCGGAGATTACGCGGCGCCGGAGGAATATCGGGCTTATGGGGCTTTAAAAGAGAATCAGGAACTTTACTTTATGAATACGCAGGGATTTGAGAAGCATGTCAATCTCTATCTGTATAAGAATGCGTATGCTCTGCTTTCGACCGCGGCAGGATTCAAGCCGTTTCAGAAGGGATATCAGGAACACATTGTGCAGGCGGTGATTGATGAACTGGCGCAGGTATTTGTCAACCATCCGGGAGAATCTTTTCCGTACGGAAGCGGGCGTCCTAATTTCTGGGCCGGAAATGGGATTTTACCTCTGGCGGTGCAGTACCGCAATACGGCAATTCTCCGGTACCGGATTGGCGAAGAGGAGCGAATCGATTACACCCATGCGTATATCCCGATATCCGCATTTACCCGCTATCTTGGGGAAGACGGTGTGATTGCTCTGGAAAAGGACGGCGCTTACATCGCGGTGAAGGCGATGAAGGGGCTGAGCATGCAGAAGGAAGGGCCAAACCGTTTCAGGGAATTTATCAGCCGGGGACGCGATAATGTGTGGATCATCCGCGTGGGACGAATGGACGAGTATGGGGATTTGGATGGAATTTTTAACCGGTCCGGACTTCCTTCTGAAAGTGAATGGAGTACCGGTCTATGATTACCCGCTGAATGTGGAAGGGAAATTAAATCTGGAGGAATGGGATCGTGGTTGAGAAACAGATGATTGAAAAGACGCTGAATCTTGTGTCTGACAAGATGATGGTGCTGAAGAATAATGGCATGAAGGAAAAATACCCTGTCAGCTTAATTGATATCAACTGCTGGGAATGGCCTCAGGGGGTGGGGCTCTTCGGCCTCTACCGGTATTATGAAATGAGCCGGAAGCAGGAAGTGCTCACATTCCTGACAGAATGGTATGACAGGCGCATGGAAGAGGGGATCGTTGAAAAAAATGTGAATACAACTTCTCCCATGCTGACACTCACCTATCTGTATGAAATTACAAAGAAAGAGTCCTATCTCTCCTTTATCAAAGAATGGGCGGATTGGATAATGGAGGAAAAGGGGCTGATCCGGACCGGTGACGGCTGTTTTCAGCATATGATTACCGGCAGCCCCAACGATTCGGAGATCCTCATTGACACACTGTTTATGGCAGTGCTGTTTTTGGCCAGGGCCGGCAAACTCTTAAATCGACAGGATTATATCGAGGAAGCAACGTATCAGGTGTTATGCCATATCAAATACCTTCTGAATAAGAATGAAGGGCTGTTTTACCATGGCTTTAATTTTGAACGGAATGACAATTACGGCGGAATTCTCTGGGGACGCGGGAATTGCTGGTATACGATTGTGGCCATGGAGCTGATTCAGGAGATTCCCATGGAAGACGGTCTGAAGCGCCATTTCCTCACAGTATACGAAAATCAGGTGAAGGCGCTGAAGCGGTATGCAGACCCGGAAACAGGACTGTGGCATACGGTTATCGATGATCCGGACACCTATTTAGAGCTCTCTGCAAGCGCGGCATTTTTAAGGGGAATTATGCAGGGGGTGAGGCTTGGAATCCTGAACGGGGAGGAGTATGAGGAACTCATCGAAAAGGCCATGAAAGGGCTGTTAGACAACATCAGTGAAGACGGAACGGTGGAGAATGTGTCTTACGGAACTCCGATTGGACTTGACAAGGAGTTTTACAATACCATTCCCTGCTGTCCCATGACATATGGGCAGGCGCTGATGATTCTGGCTCTTTCTGAGGCTATGACAGATTACTGGCATTAATTCCTGCGGAGGCGGTGTGCCCGTCTGCTGCGGAGAAGCTGACTACAGGAGGTTGTGAAGATGAAGGAACGCGTATTTTTTGAAGAATTTGAATCTCTGTATTATTTTCATGGAAGTACACAGAACTGGGCGATGCAGGGCTTTCATTTTCACAACCAATATGAGATTATTCTGTTCTTAAATGACGGTGCGCTGCTGGAAATCGGTGATCGAGTCTACCATGTAATGAAAGGTGATCTGTTTTTTATCAATAACAGGGAATACCACCGTACCAGCGGGGCGGAGGGAAAAGAGTACAACCGCTATGTTCTGATGTTTGAGCCGGAACTGCTGGAACCGATGACAAAGGCGTTCGGATATGATTTTACCATGTTTTTTGAGAACAGGGGAGATGACTTTGTCCACAGACTGTATCTGGAGGGAGAGAATCTGAAGCGGGTGGAACGGCTGCTGGCCAAAATCGAAACGAATATAGGAAGCGGCAGCAGCGAGGAGGCATCCGTAAAGATCCGCCTTTCCATTTTAGAGCTGATTACCGCAATTAACGAGATGTATAAATTTTTTATGAAGGAGAAGCACACTGCAGCAGATTCTGAGGAGCAGAAATGGAAGGAGGAGGACGGGAAATTCCGGGATCCGATTTTGTATCGGGAGCGGGTAGAGCAGATAAAAAAATATATTACCGCCCATGTGGAGGAGAAACTGGATCTGGATGAGATTGCGGGGAAATTTTATATGAACCGATATTATTTGAGCCACTATTTTAAAAAGGAAACAGGGTTTACGGTTCTGCAGTATGTGACGAATCAGAAGATCATTGCGGCCAAAGCGCTTTTGAAGAAAGGAACCTCAGTCACCGATGTGGCGCTCAAGCTGTCCTACAACAGTGACAGCCATTTTATATCGGTATTTAAAAAGAATACAGGAATCACACCGAAAAAGTATGCGCAGAATAAAAAGAACAATAATGTATGATTTTTGATGGTTTATCTGCGATTAATTGTGCAAAATAACTGATAAAATGTAAGTATTAAGAGTAAAGGAGAGGATCTTATGAAGAAATGGTTATCAGTTCTGCTGGCAGGGGCTATGGTATTGGGGACGCTTACCGGCTGTTCCGGCGGGGGCAAGAAGGCCGAAAATGAAGTGAAGACGTTGGATGTCGTCTGGTTCAGTGATGGAAAAGAGGGGGAATCCTTCATGAAACTGGCCGACAAGTACATGGAGGAGAATCCGTCTGTCAAGATCGAGCTGATTGAAGTTCCGTATGCGGATCTCGAAAACAAGATTAAGAACATGATCAACGGTAAGGAAGCCCCGGCATTGGCCAGGCTTACGAATATCGGGCCGTTCCAGAATCAGCTTGTGGATTTGGGCGAGTATGTATCGGATAAGGATGCGTTTCAGAACAGCTTTGGCGAGGGCTTAAAGTTTGTATTTGACGGAAAAATTCTGGCGGCTCCCATGGATGTGACAGCCAATGGATTGATCTATAACAAGACGGCGTTCGAAAAGGCAGGCGTGGCTGTGCCGCAGTCAGAGGATGAGATCTGGACCTGGGACGAGTGGAAGGAAGCTATGAAGACCGTTATGGAAAAAAGCGACTGTAAGTATGGACTGGTCTATGACAAATCTCCACAGCGTTTTACAACGCTTCTGTATGAGGCGGGAGGCAGTCTGTTAAACAGTGATTTGACAGCTTCCAATTTCAATACAGATGAGACAAAACGCGCGGTAAGCTTCTTCAAGGAGCTGCATGACGAGGGAATTATTCCGACATCGGTATGGCTGGGATCGGAAAACCCGAATAACATGTTCCGTACCGGCCAGGTTGCCATGCACTTTGCGGGAAGCTGGATGATTGCAAACTACAAGGAAGAGATTACGGACTTCGACTGGGGAGTTACCTACCTGCCGAAGGAAGCCATGCGATCCTCAGTGCCGGGCGGTAAATATCTGGCGGCTTTCCAGAACACCGGCGTGGAAAAGGAAGCGGCGGATTTCATCGAATGGATCTCAAAGGCTGAGAACAATGCCCAGTACTGTGTGGAGAACAGTTATTTGTCTCAGGTGAAGGGGAACGAGAGCCTGGATTATGAGTATGGAAAAGACTTCTTTACCATCTTTTCACAGGAATTGGCAGCTACCGGGCCGCAGCCGGGAGCTGAGTGGGGCTATCAGGCATTTACCGGTGCGATTCAGAACGATTTGAGAGATAAACTGATTGAAGTGCTGGCAGGCCAGCTGACGGTGGATCAGTATGCAGAAGATATGGATAAGCTGATTACCGATGCCCTGGAGGAACTGAAATAGTCTGTATCTGTTAATAGAGGAGCTGCCGTACCGGATGAGGGATTCAGATGGGACGGCGGCTTTTTTGAGGAGAGATAAAACGGAAAATGTGATGTGGCATTCTGGACTTGTAATTTATAGATTGCAAAAAATATGTTTTTGTACTAAAATTATAAGTGGAAAGCACTCACGACAGGAGTGGAAACCTCCCAGCCTTATAACCGGTTCGCCGGAATACATAGGAAGGAGGTGCGCCCATGACAGCATACGAGGTTATTACGATATTCATAGGGATATTAACCTTATTAATGTCTTTTGGCTGCTGGATTGTAGCGTTAATCGCCTTTCTCGATAAGAGAAATAAGCATAAATAAAAAGCCCACCCTGTCAGCACACAGGGTGAGCGGTGTCCATTAAGGACATGTAACTAATCATCTTGGGAGCCTCCACTTTTGGAGTGGGTGCTTTCTTTTATATTTCTATTATAAACAATACCTTCTTAAAGTTCAAGTAATTTCTAAAAAAATCCCAATACAGTAACAACTATGAATGGTAACTGGTACGGTTTCTTGTTTGGCTTCCTGACACTTGATGTATTCTGATGACTTATTAATCTTATTTTAATCTCTTCTGGTGCAAAGGCCGGGCAGTACGTTTCGGGTTACGGCTTTATGCAAAGGCTGCTGTCTTTAGACAGATTGCTTTTGTGATAAAGAAAGAGATTAAATAAAATATAACTTGTTAAAAATATAAAAACAAAGTGCAGTTACCATTTACAATAAAAAACTGCAATATAATAGTGAATAGTATTGTATTAGGCGATTATTACAAAAAAACTTTGTCTGTTTTGTTGAAAATATTAAAAAGAAAGATATTAAACTTAATTTAATAAATACTATTGGCAATGTCGATAAAGTGGCGTATATTAAGAAACAGGAAGAGTATTGAAACTTCTGACAAGTGAAAATTAAACTTAATTTAATGGAGGAGAAAGGCATGAGGAAAAAACTGATCGGATTATCAATCGCCACAGCACTTGGGATTATGAGTCTGACTGCATGCAAGAGCCAGCCGGCTGAGAACGCGGACACAAAGGGTGCTGCAGATACAACGGTTCAGGCGGAGGGGACAAAAGAGGAAGGCACGGCAAAAGAGGCCTCGGGGGATCGCGTTAAACTGGAAATATGGGACTGGTGGGGAGATGGTCAGTACAAATACGTCATCGAGCAGCTCTGCCAGAATTTTAACGAATCTCAGGATCAATATGAAGTAGTGCATGTCAACTATCCATGGGGGGATGTATGGACAAAAGCGCTGGCAGCTACCGCAGCGGGAAATCCTCCTGATGTGATTATTCAGGATATCCGTACCGTCACTCACAGGGCGGAAGCGAAGCAGGCGACAGATTTAACGGATCTGATCGCGAAAGAGGGCGATGGATTTACGGATCAGTTTTATCCTCAGTTGATGGATGCCATGATGTATGAGGGGCATGCATATGGACTGCCCTACGTAACGGATACAAGAATTCTTTACTATGATAAGGACGCTTTCGCGGAGGCGGGACTGGATCCGGAGGCACCGCCGGAAACATGGGCGCAGCTTGTGGAGTATGCCAGAAAGCTGGATGTGAAAAAGGATAACGGCTCCTATGAACGCCTTGGATTTTTCCCGGGGACCCTGGAGTGGAACGCATGGGCCTTCACCGCTGACGGGAAAGATTATACAGATGCAGATGGTAATGTGTACGTAAACACGCCTGAAAAGGTAAAGATGTTTGAGAATATTTACAATGACTTTTACCAGTATTATGGTAAGAAAGAGCTGGACAGCTTCTCTGCTGAATTTGGCAATGGCATGACGAATCCTTTTGTGGCCGGTAAGGTAGCTATGTGGGTGAATACACCGACCGAGTTTACAAAGGTACGTGATTACGCACCGGATAAGAATTACGGCGTGGCACTGCTTCCGTCCCTGGAAGATGGCGGTGAGCATTACTCCTGGGGCGGCGGTTTCTCTGTTGAGATCCCTTACGGAGCCAAGGACACAGAGGGTTCCTGGGAATTTGTTAAATTCATCACCAGTAAGGAATCCCAGATATACTGGGCATCCCAGGTTTACGATACCGTGGCAAATATTGAAGCGTCCCAGGATCCGTCTCTGATGGAAATTCCTGTATTTAAGATGGCACTGGAGGCAATGCCTACTACAGTTGTCACTCAGGACAGACTGACTGCGCCGGGCGCATCTGATATTGTGCTTCCGTATCTGGATGAAATCATTCTTGGCAGCAAGACGCCGCAGGAGGCACTTGACGAGGCTCAGGCCCAGGTTGAACAGCTGGTTTCAGACAATAAATAGCGGATACGTCGGGAAATGAGAACTGGTGACAGATAAGTAAGATACTGAAGATGGGTACTTCCTGTCATATGGAAGGCTGAGACACAGGGGGTGTCAAATGACAAAGATGAAACACACCATGACGAAGCGTGAAAGCAGAGAGGCGCGTGCGGGCTGGCTGTTTATCAGCCCGTGGCTGATCGGCTTCCTCTGTCTGACAGGAGGACCATTGCTTTTTTCGCTGTATGCATCATTTACAAATTATAACATGACTTCCAGGATGGATTTTATCGGACTTTCCAATTACATCAGGATGTTCACTAAGGATCCTGTATTCTGGAAGTCATTAGGCAACACACTTTACTATGTGGCGCTGGCAGTGCCGAGCTCCTGTATCTGTGCGATTTTTCTTGCGACACTGCTGAATCAGAAGGTGAAGGGGACGCCACTGTTCCGGATGCTGTTTTACCTGCCGACCGTACTTTCCGGTGTGGCGGTATATCAGCTCTGGATGCAGCTTCTGGCACCTCAGAGCGGATTGATCAACTCTGTGCTGCGGCTGGTGGGAATCGAAGGCCCCTCCTGGCTCTCAGATCCGGCCTGGACGAAGCCGTCTCTGGTTATGATGCGGGTATGGGCACTGGGAACCAGTATGCTGCTATACTTATCTTCCATGAATTCGGTCTCTAAAGATTTGTATGAGGCGGCTGATATCGATGGAGCCTCATTTTTACAGAAATTCCGGAAGATCACGCTTCCGCAGATTTCCCCTATTATCTTTTTTGATATCATTACCAATATGACGGGGGCATTTCAGGTATTTCAGGAGGCGCTGGTCATGAGTAAGAACGGAAAGGGAGATCCGGCAGGATCCCTTCTGTTCTACAACCTGCATATTTATCAGGAGGCATTTACCCATTACGACATGGGATATGCGTCTGCGATGGCATGGTTTTTGCTCCTGATCGTTATGACAATAACCGTGATCAATCTGGTCGCATCAAAATACTGGGTACATACGGAAGAAGGTGAGACGTAATGGCTGCTGATACGAAAACAGTAAAAAGAGGCGGACTGTCCAGCAGGCGCAGAAAAAAGGCAATTGTAAACGTGATCTGTTTTATTCTTCTGGCTGCTGCATCCCTGACTGTGATTATGCCGCTGTGGTTTATGATATCCACCGCTTTAAAAAGCATGGACGAGATATTTACGTATCCGATTACGTGGTATCCCCACGAACCGATCTGGAGTAATTTTAAGGACGCCTGGGCAAGCGCGGAATTCAGCCGGTGGTTTTTAAACTCCGTATTTGTAGCGGCATTTGCCATTCTCGGAGGTGTCCTTGCCAATTCCCTGGTGGCCTACGGATTTGCAAAGATACGCTTTCCGGGCAGAAATATTATGTTCTCCATTATATTGGCGACCATGATGATCCCGGAATTTGTGACGATGATCCCACAGTACGTCCTGTATGCAAAAATTGGCTGGGTTGGTACATATCTGCCGCTGATTGTGCCGCAGTTTATGGGATCGGCGTACTTTATCTTTATGCTGCGGCAGTTTTATGCGGGGATTCCCAACTCGGTGATCGAATCGGCACAGATCGACGGAGCCTCCCATTTCCGAATCTGGAGGAGTATTATGCTTCCCATGGCCAAGCCTGCGATTATGACAGTGGTGGTACTTTCCTTCAACTGGAGCTGGAACGACTTTTTAAAGCCACTGTTGTATCTGATGGATACGAAGACCTTTACCTTGCAGCTGGGGCTTAAGATATTCGTGAGCCAGTCCAATACCCAGTGGAACTACTTAATGGCGGCCTCCTGTATTGTTTTGCTTCCGATTATCGTTGTTTTCATGTGCCTGCAGAAGTACTTTACGGATGGCATGAATATCGGCGGAGCGGTAAAAGGATAGTTGACTGACGCTGCTCACTGTCTTTGGAACCTTTGGCGAATTGAAATATCGTTTGGCCTGAAGTATAATGGTAATATGAAATTCAGACAAATGAAAAGGGAAAAGGAAGAAATATGGCAGACCAGAATAATCAGGTACAGCTCAAGAATTTTAACAGAAGAACGGTGCTGGGGTATATCAGAAGAAACGGCACGGCGACAAAGGCGGGCCTTGCCAGCGTCACCGGCCTGACATTTATGGCGATCAAGAAGATCCTGGCAGAACTCCAGGAGCTGAATCTGATCCGTGACGGACAGATGGAATCGGGTGGCATGGGCAGAAAAGCAGTTTCCTATGTAATTAATGAGAATTACCGCTATACCATAGGCATCCATATCAATAAATTTATTACCGGCATTGCCCTCCTGAATCTGCGGGGACAGATTCTGGCTATTGAGCGGTATTCCATGGATAAGGAATTTGAGAATCAGAATGATTTTGTGACCATGCTGGCAGAGGCCGTGGAGCTGGTAATAGAAAAGTCCGGTGTGAAGCGGGAAGATATTCTGGGAATCGGGGTAGGCGCCCCGGGGCCTCTGGACTGTGAAAGCGGCGTGATCCTGACTCCGCCCAATATGCCGATGCTGGACTATCTTCCGCTGAAGGAAACTCTGGAGGGGAGAACCGGTTTTCCTGTTTTTTTAAATAAGGATACGAATGTAATTGCATTTGCCGAGTACTGGTACAGAAATAACAGGGATTGCTCCAACCTGGCGTATGTGGAAGTGGACATGGGAATCGGCAGCGGCTTGATTATCGATGGAAAGCTGAATGTAGGTGCCAACTGTATCGCCGGTGAATTCGGACATATCACGATTGACATCAATGGTCCACTCTGCAATTGTGGAAATCGGGGGTGCTTAGAGGCCATGAGCTCCGGTATTGCAGTACTCCGGATGTTGGGAGAGCAACTCGAGAATCAGAAGGATCACCCGCTTTACCATAAGAGGAACGCACTGACGATAGAGGATGTATTTGAGATGACGGACAAAAAGGATCTGCTCACCATCTCTATCTTAAACCGTTCTGCCTTCTACGTGGGTGTGGCGGTCAGCAATCTGATTAATACCTTTGATCCGGAGATGATTATATTGGGCGGAATTTTGATACAGAAATATCCCATGTATTTTAATATTGTCCAGGACGTGGCGAATCAGAGAAAAGTGAAGGGAGCAAAGGAAAACTACATGGCGGTATCCGTATTAGGGGAAAATGCGGGTGTCATTGGCGCGGGTGAGATTGTGACGGATCACTTCTTCAATCAGTTTGTGAACGAAGTGTTTCATTAAAAAAGAAAAAAGGACGAAAAAGGGGTTCTATGTTTAGTAGCAGAAAAATAACTCAGTGTGATCAGATAGAATTGATTTGGGATGACAGAGTGGTTTTTCTGCTGTCTCTTTCTCCGGAGGAAGGGACAGCGGGAGAACTGCAGGGATCGGTATCGGAAGACACGGTACTCATTACGGTACGGGCGGAAAAGGAGGCGCGGGAGCCCTGCTTTGGACCGCAGGCATATTTTGATTCCCGGGAGGGCATCGTTTACCACCTGGATATTCCGGAGACGGAGCGTTTCCTTGCCGTCTATCAGCATAAGGACTGGTGGGTCAGACCCGCTTTTTTTTCGGACATAAAAGAGCTTCCGGACAGGACACAGCTCCTGCTGTTTCAGAGTGGAGCGACGTATTTTGCTGTTCTTTCCGTATGTGGAGAAGATAATCGGACGGATATGTGCAGTATGGACCGGTACCAATTGAACCGGTGCAGTCTGGAAACAGATAGAGTAAATCGTTCAGGTGCTGAGAATCGTCTGGCGGTCCGCATGGCGTCGAATGCGGGAAACCGAAACCGTATGGAAGATTTGAGTCTGGCGATCGCCGGAGGGAGTGATCCGTATCTCTGTTGTGAGAGGGCGGTTCAAGCAGCTCTTGGCAGGCTGGGACGGAGCTCCATGCTTCGGAAAAACAGAAAATTCCCTGAAAAACTGGAGTTCTTTGGCTGGTGCACCTGGGATGCCTTTTATCACAGGGTTTCCCATGAGGGCGTGATGGAAAAGATGAGGGAGTTCCGGGCGAAACAGCTGCCGGTGAAATGGGTGCTGCTGGACGATGGGTGGCTTGATGCAGATTATGACAAAAAGGTGCTGATCGGACTGGATGCAGACAGAGAGCGTTTCCCGAAGGGGCTGAAAGGCTGTGTAAAGGAACTGAAGGAAACATGGAACGTGGACAGTGTGGGAGTCTGGCATGCCGTCATGGGCTACTGGAACGGCCTGGCCGGTGATTCGCCGGCGGCTGAAACGCTGAAGGCGGGAACCAGAGTTTTACCGGATGGCCGGATACTTCCGGATCCGGAGGCCGGAAAGGCATTTACCTTTTTTGAAACATGGCATAAATATTTAAAAAATTGCTGCGGCATCGATTTTGTGAAGGTTGACGGTCAGAGCGCGGTTTCGCTGGCTTACGGAGGGATGGAGACTTATGGACACGCCTCCTGCGGAATTCAGAAGGGGCTGAATGCGTCGGCAGCTCTGTATTTTGATAATTGTATTATTAACTGCATGGGAATGGCCGGTGAGGATATGTGGAACCGTCCCAGCAGTGCCGTTGCAAGAAGCAGCGATGACTTTGTTCCTCAAGTGCCTCACGGGTTTAAAGAGCATGCGGTACAAAACAGCTATAATTCACTTCTTCAGGGACAGTTTTACTGGGGTGACTGGGATATGTTCTTCAGCAGTCACGAGGAAAACTGGCAGAACTCCATTCTCCGCGCGGTGAGCGGAGGGCCGGTCTATGTGAGCGATCGTGTGGGGGAGACAAATCCCGGCTTTATCCGGCCGCTTATCACAGAGACGGGCCTGGTTATCCGATGCAGGGAGGTGGGGATGCCTACGACGGACTGCCTGTTTGATAATCCGGCGGACACGCTGCGCCCGCTTAAGATATTTAACCGGTACGGAGAAAACTATGTGATTGGTGCGTTCCATATCTGTGAAAAAGACGATATCTGCCTGGGAAAACTTGAAATGTCTGATATCCCGGAACTTTCGGGACGAAACTGGCTGGTGTACGCTTATCAAGCGGGAACTGTATGCAGACTGGGAGAGTCCGGAATCAATTTTTCACTCCCGGAAGGCGGGGCAGAACTGTTTTTGCTCATTCCGGATAAAGGCCGGGGCAGGCTGATCGGCATTCTGGAAAAGTACATTTCCTGTGGCTGCCTGCGGATTCTGCATGAGGAGGAGAACCGCGTGGCGGCGCTCGTTCTGGAAGCCGGTACGCTTGGAATTGCGGCGGATCGGCCGCCGGTCCGGGTGTGGATAGACGGCAGGGATCACGAAGCAGTATGTCATGGCGGCATGCTCTGGAGCGTTTACTGTGAAAAACCGGACTGCCTGGTGGAGATTGAGTGGCAGTCCGGCGGATTATGACTGAACAATACAGGGAAAGGTGAGATTGTGCGATGATATCTTTGGGAATCGATATTGGGACTACTTCGATCTGCGCGGTCCTCTATGACCTGACAGAAGATAAAATAATCAAGAGTTTAAGTACGCCCAATTCCTTTATCAATACGGGGAGCTATCTCCAGGATCCGGACAGAATCGTATCGCTGGCGAAGGAATTGCTCAAAGAATTGCTGATGGAATTTAAGGCGTGGGCCGGAGAACATGAAGCGAGGAACATCAGGAAGCCGGCCGGAGTGGGGATTTCCAGCCAGATGCATGGTATTTTGTATACAGACAGGACAGGGAGGGCGGTATCCCCGCTTTACACCTGGAAAAATGAGGACGGGAACCAGAGATACCGGGATGGCCTCACCTATGCACGTTATCTTGTGAAGGAGACGGGACTGCCGTTTTATACGGGTTACGGGAGTGTCACCCATTTTTACCTTCAGGAGAATCAGCAGATTCCGGATGAGGCAGTGGCATTTGTCGGGATTGGCGATTATGTGGCCATGCGTTTGACCGGAAGCCGTAAGGCAGTTGTTCATAAGACGATGGCTGCCAGCTTTGGAGGATATCACATGGCGGAGGGACGGTTTGAACTCGATAAACTTGCGGCTGCGGGTGTGGATATTTCCTGCTATCCGGCTGTCGCCCGGGAGGAAGGCCAGGCTGTCGGAACCATGGTAATGGAGCAGACGGCGGTTCTGCTGGCCGGGGGAACCGCTGAACCGGAAGCGATACCGGTTTTCTGCGCGGTGGGAGATAATCAGGCCAGTTTTCTGGGGGCTGTCAAAGACAAGGAACACAGCGTCAGCATCAATGTGGGTACCGGTTCCCAGGTGTCGGTTTACAGCGGCGAATGGGATCCGGCGGCAGGAACTGATATCCGCCCCTGGATTGATCATGGTTATTTATATGTAGGCGCCTCCTTAAACGGGGGAAAGGTGTATGAGCGCCTGGCTGCGTTTTTCGAGGAGGTATGCGAGGAATTTGCAGGGCAGAAGGTGAACGCCTATGAAACCATGGAGCGCCTGGCGATGGAGGAACAGGAGACTGAGCTGCGTGCGGTCCCCAGCCTTTACGGAAGCAGGGAAGAGACGGACCGGGAACCGGAAGCGGGAATCTACGGATTAAACTCCGGGAATTTTCATCCCAAAGACTTAATCCGCAGCTTTACCACGGGCATGGCCCGCGAGCTGTTCGCCCTGTACAGCGCATTCCCGGAAAAGGCATGTGCTGGGAAGACACAGATTGTGGCGTCCGGCAATGGGATCCGCAAAAACAGGCTTCTGAGGGAAGATGTGGAAAAAGTATTTGGTCTGCCCGTTGTATTTACGGACAGGGAGGAAGAAGCGGCGTCCGGCGCGGCGCTGTACGTCCGCCAGGCGATCATTGAAGGGGGAGCAGAATGCAGATAATTGCAGGAATAGATATTGGAGGAACGAAGAGCGCCGTCTCCTTTGCCCGTTATGCGGATGGGGGAATTGAGATCCTGGATAAGGTAAAAAGGCCTACAAGGACGGCGGATTATCACTCGGCTTTTCATGAGTATATCGAGATTATCCAGACTCAGTTAAAAGCCAGTCCGGACTGGCGGCTCTGCTCGATCGGTATTTCGTGCGGCGGACCGCTGGATGCGGAAAAAGGAATCATCATGGCGCCTCCCAATTTGCCGGAATGGGATAATGCGGATATTTTCACACCTTTGCGCAATGCATTCCGTGTGCCGGTTATGCTGCAGAACGATGCGGATGCGTGTGCTCTGGCGGAATGGAGGCTTGGCGCGGGGAAAGGGACGAAAAATATGGTGTTCTTAACCTTCGGAACCGGGATGGGTGCCGGCATGATCTTAAACGGCCAGCTGTATCAGGGAGCCACCTGTATGGCGGGAGAGGTAGGACATATCCGCCTGGAAAAGGATGGGCCTTATGGCTATGGAAAAAACGGCTCCTTTGAGGGCTTCTGCAGCGGAGGAGGGATCGCCAATTTAGGAAGGATGAAGGCACAGGAAGCCCTGGAAAAAGGTGTTGTTCCCTCCTTCTGCAAGTCGATGGATATGCTGCCGCAGGTAGACTGTAAGGAAATTGGCCGGGCACTGGAGGAAGGCGATGCCACGGCAAGGGAGATCTTTGATATCGTGGCGGAGTATCTGGGAAGAGGTCTTTCCATCCTGATCGATATTTTAAATCCGGATATGATCGTGCTTGGCAGTATATACGCCAGGCAGAGGGAGGCTCTGGAGCCGGGAATGCAGGCGGTCATTGCAAGAGAAGCCCTGGCTGCGTCGGGAAAAGCCTGTAAGATTGTACCGGCCACTCTGGGAGAGATGATAGGGGACTATGCGGCTGTTTCTGTAGGGATGAAAGCCTACGATGATTTTTACAGATAAGGGAAGAAAACGATGAAAAATAAGATTATGCTGATTACATATGCCGACAGCTTTGGAAAGAATTTAAAAGAGATGAAAGGGGTTATTGACCGGTATTTCAGAAGGGAGATTCATTCGATCCATATTCTGCCCTTTTTTCCGTCATCCGGGGACCGGGGCTTTGCGCCGATCAATTACCGGGAGGTGGATGAAGCCTTTGGAACCTGGGAGGACATAAGGGAAATTGCAGAGGATTACGAATTGATGTTTGACTTTATGATTAACCATCTGTCCAGAAGAAGTCCGGAATTCCTGGATTTTATTGAGAAGCATGATGAGTCGGAATACGCGGATATGTTTCTGCGCTTCCGTAAGTTCTGGCCGGGCGGGGAACCGACGGAAGAACAGGTGGAACTGCTGAACAAGAGGAAACCGTGCGCACCGTGCGAAGAAATTGCATTTCGGGATGGAACCACAGAAAAGATCTGGTGTACCTTTGATGATGAGCAGATGGATCTGGATCTGCGGAGTGAATCGGCATGGAACTACGTGGAACGTACACTGCGTTTTCTGATGGATCAGGGGCTTTCCCAGCTGCGCTTAGACGCCTTTGCTTTTGCCACGAAAAAAGTGGGCACCACCTGTTTTTTCCTGGAACCGGAGATCTGGGAGATGATGGACCGGATTCAGCGCGTGCTGGATGAGAAAGGGATTCCCATGCTGCCGGAGATTCATGACCATTATACCGTACAGCTTAAAATTGCTGAACACGGCTATGCAGTTTACGATTTTGTTCTGCCGGTTATGGTGCTTCATACGCTCTACTCGGGCAGCAGTGCCAGAATCAGACACTGGCTTGCCATATGCCCCAGGAATCAACAGACGACGCTGGATACCCATGACGGACTGGGAACCGTGGATGTCGTGGATTTACTCTCCCCGGAGGAGCTTCAGGCTGTGGTTGACCAGACCGAACAGTATGGAGCTAATTTTAAATGGGATTACAGCGGCGGCAACAGCAGCGGAGAGAAGGTGGTGTATCAGATAAACTGTTCCTACTATTCGGCTGTGGGGGAACGGGATGACAGCTATCTTCTGTCCCGTGCCATTCAGTTTTTCACCCCGGGGATTCCACAGGTCTACTACATGGGGCTCCTGGCCGGCGAAAATGATTATGAACTGATGGAACGCACCAACTATGACCGGAATATCAGCAGACACAACTATACTGTAGAAGAGATTGAACGGCTGGCGGAGAAGCCTGTCGTAAAGCAGCTGTGCGTGATGATGCAGTTTCGAAATGAATATCCCGTGTTTGACGGGGAGATGACAGTTCACAACACGCCGGATGAGCGCCTTTGGATTTCCTGGATGGCGGGACCGTGCCGGGCGGATTTGAAGGCGGAATTAAAGAGCCATTCCTTTGCCATTACGTATCTCGACCGGGAGGGCTGTGAGAAGGCGCTGGATCTGGACCGTGATTTTAGCTTTTAATGGCAATGGCCGTCTGACCGGTCGTCAGGAGAGGAAAACAGATGGGATTTGAGCTGGGACAGGAAATTCTGAAGCCGGAGTCCCCCGACCGGTGGAGAGAGACAGGATATCTGATAACCGGTAATACGCTGGAGGCGGTGAAACGGTCAATCTGTCTGGCGCGCCGGGGCGAAAGGGTGCTGCTGGCTGTGGAGGAGACCTTTCTCGCCGCAGATATAGGCAGTTACTTAGATTATGAAAGCAGTCCGGAACTGCAGGGATTTTTTCCGGATTCTCTCTGGGAGAACGGCTGTCTGCATCCGGATGGATATAAAAAGTATCTGGAGCGGTTATGCCGCGAGCAGGGAGCAGAATTCTGCTACGGGTTGTATTTTATGGACGCGGTTTCTGAGGAGAAGGAGAAAATTGAAGTAAGATTTGCCTCCAAGGGGGGACTGTATGGAGTCCGGTGCCGTTATCATGAGAAGTTTAGCCAGACGAATAAAGGGGGAAGGACGGTCTGTGCGGCCTGGATAACCGATGAAAAAACCGGTAAAAACCGGATTCTGAAGGCGCCGTTTCTCTGGAAGCCGAGAGCGACGGAAGCGGAGAATCTGCTGGCTGGAAGGAGAGAACTGCTTCTGGCCTTTGGGAGATCAAAGGCGGAAAATCCGGCTCTCAATCTGGGACGTTTTGCTCTCCGGGCGGGAAAAGGGGAAAAATCCTGCTCAAACCTGAAAGAGGCACCGTTTGACGTGATCGTCGTGGGAGGCGGCACAGCCGGGGCCATGGCGGCGCTGTATGCCGCCCGGGGCGGCGCCGGGACGGTTCTGATTGAACCGCAGTATGATCTGGGAGGAACCGCCACGTTAGGGGGTGTCAGTACTTACTGGTTTGGAAAACGTTACAGGGATGTGGAAGAGATTGATCTGGAGACGGACCGGCTGGAACAGCAGTATGGAATCAGCAGAAAACCGGGGCTGTGGAGTGAGTATGATGATTTCCATGCGGGGATAAGAGGATACGTGCTGTTAAAGCTGTGTCTTGAGGCCGGTGTATCCGTGGTCTTCGGACAGATTGCATACGATGTGGTAAAGGAGGGAACCCGCGTCTGCGGCGTAAAAACAGCGGGACACGCTGGAAAGAAAACCCTGAGAGGCTCTCTGATCATCGATGCAACGGGCGACGGAGATCTGGCGTATTTTTCTGGTGCGGAGACGGTCTATGGTTCTGGCCGGGACTGCTTTACGTACTGGGCTTCTCTGGCCCAGTATACGGGAACTGCCGGATACCGGAATAATTTTTCCTCCATGGTGATGGCATCTGATCCGGAGGACATGACCCGGTTTGCCGTTCTTGGCAGAGAGCGGGGGGAGGGGACGTTTGATCATGGGGCTTATGTGAGTATGCGTGAGAGCCGCCATATCACAGGGAAAAAAATGATCGATCTGCGGGACATATGCACGTTCCGGACGTATGATGACGGGATCTGCACCTTCTTTTCCAACTATGATCCAAAAGGAAAGCTGGATGCAGACATGGTATACTGCGGATATCTTCCGCCTCAGGTAAACATGCAGATTCCCTTAAGCGCATTGGTCCCGAAACACCGGGAGGGATACAGCCTGGAAGGACTGTATGTGGCGGGGAAGGCAGTCTCTGCTACCCATAACGCCTTTCCCGGGCTGCGTATGCAGCCGGATCTGATGCACCAGGGGGCAGTCCTGGGACTGCTTGCAGCCAGGGCGGCGAAATCCGGCTGTCTGATAGAAGCACTTTCCATTCCGCAGAGGCGGGCATGGATCAGGGAGGCGACGGGGGACAGTCTGACTCTTCCAGATAAAATCCGGTATCAAAGTGGCAGCAGGAATATTCCGGATTATGCATTTTATGCAGGACAGGTAACGGGAGAGAGCCGTACACACTGGATTGACGTTCCGTTTACGTATGAGGAGACGAAGATTAGTCCGCTGCTGGCGCTTGTATGCGGTGAGAGCGAACATGTACTGCCCTGTATCCGTAAGCGGATACAGGCGCTGGAAGCGGATGAATATGGGCGGGACCAGGGAACGCTGGCGGTACTGAAACGGGCGGCGCTGTTTCATGGATGCAATGATTATATGGAAGATATGCAGCAGAGTATTGTGCGGAGGATTAATGAGGCAAAGCCCGGTCTGCCGGTGAGAAAAGGATCTGTGATGTGTGCACAGCTTCTCCCGGATCATGGAGTGATGCCGGAGCTTGTGTATGACTTAAATCTGCTGTCCGGCGGAGACGGATTTTCCATGGAACCATTTTATCTGGTGTTTGAAGTGCTGAAGAAGGAAGAGCGGGATTACATGGATATCAGAAAGGGGACGTATTCCTATCTGGAATGCTTTGCCTATGCGGCCAGGAGGAGCAGCCGTACGGAGTTTATTCCGCTTCTTAAGGGGCTGGCGGAACTGCCTGAGTTTCAGACTGCGCTGCAGGAAGAGAATCAGGTATCCCTGCTGGCGGAGCGTATGCAGATGCTTCAGCTTCTTCTGTACCAGTCGTTAGCCGGGCTGGGGGAGAGAGAAGGGGTAAAAGGTCTGGAACGGCTGAGCAAGGTCCGCTGTCTGGCGATCCGCAGATCGGCTGAGATGGTGAAGCAGTCTGTGGAAGAAGGGGACTTGGGCGGCGCAGAAAAAATATGGTGAGTGAGCAGGAGATGCATGATGGAGAAAAAACAGCTCTATATGATAGGAAATTCCCATATTGACCCGGTATGGTTCTGGGAATGGGAGGAAGGAATGCAGGAGGTAAAGGCCACGTTTCAGTCTGCCCTGGACCGGATGCGGGAATTTGAGGATTACAGGTTTACTTCCACGTCCACAGCATTCTTTCAGTGGATTGAAAAACTTCTGCCTGATTTATTCGAGGAGATCAGACAGCGGGTTCTGGAGGGCAGATGGGAGATAACGGGAGGCTGGTTCATCGAACCGGACTGTCTCCTTCCCTGCGGCGAAGCCTTTGCCCGCCATGGCCTGTACGGCCAGCGCTATTTAAAAGACCGCTTTGGGGAAATATGCCGGATCGGCTCCAATGTGGACAGCTTTGGTCACAGCGGCAGCCTTCCGCAGATATTAAAAAAGAGCGGCATGGATTCCTATGTGTTTATGCGCCCAAGACTGGATACCCCGGTCTTCCGGTGGGAAAGTCCGGACGGAAGCAGCGTGAATGCCATATGCCTTCCTGCGGAGTACACCACCTGGTTCCGGGAACCGACCCTGAAAAATATCAATGATACACTGGAACGTACAAAAGAATATGACAAAATGGTCTGCTGCTACGGCGTGGGTAATCATGGAGGCGGTCCGACGATTGAAAATATAGAAACAATCCGTGAACAGATAGAGGACTTTGACGGTGCAGAGCTGCATTTTGCTTCCTTTGGGGAGTTCCTGGAAGATATCAGGGACTGGAGACTCCCTGTAAAAATGGGACCGTTTGAAAAAATCAATCAGGGGTGCTATTCCAACGATTCGAGGTTTAAACAGTTGAACCGACTGGCAGAAGGGCGGCTTATGGCCGCAGACACATTCCTGTCCATGGCGGCCGCGCTGACGGGAGTGTGGCCGGAGGAAACCGGGAAAATAGAAGACCTGTGGAACGGTCTGCATTTCAATGAGTTTCACGATACCATGGGAGGTACTACTATTAAGCCGGCGAGGGAGGAAGCGGTGATGCAGCTCTCGGCGGTATGTGCCAAAGCCGCATCAGTCAGAGAAACGGCGAAGCAGAGAATCGTGAACAGCCTGGATACCAGCGGAGAGGGATACCCCCTGTTCCTGTTTAACCCCCATGGCAAAGACTTTTCTGATTATGTGGAGGTGGAACTGGAATGGTTTTGCCAGAGTCCGCTTAAGCTGTCCGATCCCTTCGGAAATGAGGTACCGTATCAGAGAATACATACTGCGGCAAAAGTCCGCCACACGGTGTTGGGAGGAAGACGCCGCATCGTCTTCCATGCATCGGTTCCTTCCTGCGGCTATGCGGTATACAGGCTCAGGAAAGAGACGCCGTCCCTTGGCTTCAATCAGAACATGGAACTCGACAATCCGGATCCCTATACGCTGGAAAACCGGTTTTTACGGGCAGAGTTTGATCCGGAGACGGGAATGCTGTGTGCCCTGAAGGACAGGACTGCCGGATACGACGCCTTAAAAGGCCCGGCTTCTGTCCGGCTGTATGTGGACGAGCGGGATGCGTGGGGCGGTCTGCAGGGAAAGCGATTTGAAGACAGAAACGTAACCTTTCGGCTGGATTCCATCGATAAGGTAGAAAGCGGAGAGATTCGGGAGACTATCCGGGTCCGGCTGTCTTACGAGGGAACGAGACTGGAACAGCTCTATTCCCTGGGGGCTGATGAACGGGAACTGAGGGTGGAGAACCGGCTGTGTTTTGCGCATCCCCGCGCGCTTTTAAAAACCGCCTATCCGACGGGGGAGGGCTGTCTTATCACCCGGGCGGAGACTGCATATGGAATTGTGGAGAGAGATCATAAAGGGGATGATGGCGAATATAATATGCAGCGCTTTCTCGATGCGGCAGACGGAGCGGGACGAGGCCTTGCCGTCTCAAATGATGGAAAATACGCCTTTAACCTGACTGAGGGCAGAACGCAGATCACTGTAGCCCGGAGTGCGATTTATGCTCAGGGAAGCAGTCCGGACTGGGAGAATGAGATTGAGAGTTATGAATACATGGATATTGGAACGCAGACATTTCACCTGATATTAAAGCCTCACGGGAAACGGCTTCCCGCATCTGAGCTGTACCGTATTGCTGAGAAAGCAAATGGTTCTTATGAGTATCTTATGGACAGCGCCCACAAGCCGCTGACGAACGACGGCCGTGGCTCCATCGTCTTATCGATTGCGGGAACAGACCGGGATAACGTGGCAGTCCAGGTGATGAAGAAGGCGGAGGACGACGATGGCTTCATTCTGCGTCTGCTGGAACTGGAGGGAAAAGATACGGACTATCACCTGTACCTTATGGGAAATACGTATCCCCTGACGATTGGGCATCATGAGATACAGACCATCAAAACAGACAGGGAAGGCAGGAACATAAAAATAGTGAATCTGCTGGAATGGGAAGAGGAAAGGGATCGGAATGGAGAAAGATAAAAAATTATACATGATAGGAAATGCTCATATTGATGTTGTCTGGCTCTGGCAGTGGCAGGAGGGGCTGCAGGAGGTAAAGGCAACTTTTAAATCTGTGCTGGACCGGATGAAAGAATACGACGACTTTATCTTTACCGGCAGTTCTGCCGCCTATTATGAATGGGTGGAGGAAAATGATCCATCCATGTTTGAGGAGATCAGAAGCCGGGTGAAAGAGGGAAGATGGGTGATCGTGGGCGGCTGGTGGACCGAGCCGGACTGCAACGCCCCATGCGGAGAATCCTTTGTGAGACAGGGGCTTTACGGCCAGAGGTATTTTGAGGAGAAATTCGGGGTAAAGGCGGTCTGCGGATACAATGTGGACAGCTTCGGCCACAACGGGAATCTTCCCCAGATATTGAAGAAATGCGGCATGGACAGCTATGTATTCATGCGTCCCGGCCGTCACGAAAAGGGGATTGCAGGGGAAAACTTTGTCTGGAAGTCTGCCGATGGTTCTGCGGTGAACGCATTTCGGCTTCCCTTTGAATACTGTACCTGGCCCGATCAGATCGAAGAGCATGTCAGACGGTGCGCCGGTGAGATCAAAAATTCCGATGGCGGTATCATGTGCTTTTACGGTGTCGGCAACCATGGAGGCGGCCCTACGAAGAAGAATATCGACAGTATCCATCGGATGAACGCCAGACCGGATATGCCGGAGCTTCAGCTGTCCTCCCCCAATGAATATTTTGAGGATGTAAAAAAGAGGGGGAGAGACCTGCCTGTGGTCTGCGGGGGGCTGTTCCACCACTCCAGCGGCTGTTACAGCGTGGAATCGAGAGTTAAGGCGTTAAACCGGGCGGCTGAGATGCGTCTGCTTATGGCGGAGCGGGTATCTGTGATGGCGGGACTCCTTACAGGCATAAGGTATCCGGCAGAGGAGTATCAGAAAGCATGGAAGAGCGTGCTGTTTAATCAGTTCCACGATATTCTGGCGGGTACCAGCTTACGGGAGTCGTACGAGGATGCGGCGGAGGATTACGGCTATGCGCTTCACGCAGCGGGACGAGGCTTAAACAGTGCCGTTCAGTCGCTGTCCTGGCAGATTAATATCCCGATGGAAGAGGGAATGAAGCCTCTGGTCGTTGTGAATCCTAATGCGTTCAATACGAAAGCGGAAGTACAGGCAGAGTCCTGGACATTGAAAGAGGGCACGGTGCTCCTTGATGAGAATGGAAACCAGATTCCCTGTCAGCTGGTACAGTCAAGCGCAGCCTTACAGGGGCGGTGCCGCATCTGCTTTGTGGCAGATCTTCCTTCTCTGGGCTGGAGAACGTACCGGTTTGCGGTCAGGGAGAAGGCAGAGACGTTTCCGGAGGTGGCTGTATCGGAGTGCAGTGCGGAGAATCGGTGGTTTAAGCTTACCCTTGATCCGGAGACAGGTTATATTGCTTCTCTGTTAAAAAAGAACGACGGCACGGAATATTTTTCCGGTCCGGCGGCAGTTCCGGTAGTTATCAGGGACGAGAGCGATACGTGGTCTCATGCAGTGCGGATTTTTGATGAGGTAATCGGCAGGTTTAAGGCTGTTTCCGTCCGTACGGTTGAGAACGGTCCGGTCAAGTGTGTGATCCGTGTAACCAGTGTCTGGGGAAATTCCAGAATCATTCAGGATTTTTCGGTTTTCCAGGATCTGGATTATATTGCGGTCAAGACTACGGTAGACTGGCACGAGAAACAGGCCATGTTAAAACTTCAGTTTCCTATGAATATGAATTATTTACGAACCAGCTGGGAAATACCGTATGGTATGGAACAGCGGGAGCCGGACGGAGAAGAGTATCCCATGCAGATGTGGCTGGATCTGGAGGGGACGAACCCTGGAATGGAGACTTCCATGAATGGGCTGTCCATCTTAAATGAAGGAAAATTTGCAGGCAGCGCGACGGGAAAGACGGCGTCGCTTACCGTGCTTCGGAGTCCGGTTTATACCCACCATGAGCCGTACCAGCTGCAGGAAAATCTGGAATATGTCTATATCGACCAGGGAACACAGACGTTTACGTATGGTCTCTATCCCCATGACGGAAGCTGGGAAAATGCGGCGACCGTGAGACGGGCGAAAGTGATGAATTGCCGGCCGATTGCCCTGTTTGAAACGTACCATGAGGGCCGTCTGGAACAGACGGGGTCCCTGATGGAGGTCAATCAGGAAAATATCGTTGTGGAAGTGCTGAAAAAAGCGGAAGACGGCAGTGGGGATTTGATCCTCCGGGCTTATGAGACAGCTGGCAGAGCGGTGAAGGCAGAATTGACAATCGGTGTACTGGAACAGACCATAGAGGCGGATTTCCAGCCGTTTGAAATTAAGACATTACGGCTGCCGGGCCAAAAAGGCGGAGAGGCTGTCTGGACAGATATGCTGGAAGAATGAGGCAGCTAACAGAGAAAGGGAGAGAGTATGGACCATTTAAAACGGCTTATGCAGCGTTTTCCCGTGTTAATTGATATGGAGGGAGAACTGATGCGTGCTTATGACCTGCTGGAAGATGCTTACTCACAGGGAGGAAAACTGCTGCTCTGCGGTAATGGAGGCAGCGCGGCGGATTGCGATCATATTGTTGGGGAGCTGATGAAAGGTTTTTATAAAAAACGTCCGCTTGACAGTGCCGAAAGAGAGGGACTGGGAGATCTGGGAGACCGCCTGCAGGGAGCGCTTCCTGCAATCTCGTTGACGGGGCACAGCGCGTTGTCCACTGCATTTTTAAATGATGTGGCCCCGGAACTGGTATTTGCCCAGCAGGTATACGGCTATGGCAGGCGCGGTGATGTTTTGGCGGCAATCAGCACATCCGGTAATTCCGTAAATGTGGTAAACGCCGCCAGAGTGGCAAAGGCCAGAGGACTTTCTGTCATATCCATGACCGGAAAAACGGGAGGAGTCTTGAAGGGAATCAGCGACGTATGCCTGGCAGTTCCGGCGGAGGTGACAGCCGACGTGCAGGAACTGCATCTGCCCGTCTATCACACGCTGTGTGCGATGCTGGAGGAACATTTTTTTCCTGACACAGACGCAAAATAAAAGGAATCTCTTTGGTTTTCCACAGGAACAGTAAATAATCCGGTTCATGATTTGATTGCCGATATTGCTGAATAACGGTATAATATCCTTAAAACGTGGAGCTTGGGAGGTAACAGGATCATGAACAACAGACCAGTAACGACATTATTTATGCTGATGTCCGTAGATGGGAAAATCACTACAGGTGCATCCGATGAACTGGACGTGGACAAAAATTTTCCATGTATCAAGGGTGTGAAAGAAGGACTGCACCAGTATTACGAGTTAGAGCAAATGACAGATTTATGGTCATTTAATACGGGAAGAGTTCAGAAAAAATTAGGGGTCAACGAAAAAGAGTTTCCATCAAAATCACCGGTATCTTTTGTGCTTTTGGATAATCATCACTTAACAGAACACGGAGTTCGCTACTTCTGTGAATGGTCAAAGGAGTTTGTATTGATTACGCAAAATCCTGTCCATCCGGCATTTTCCGTCACGGCAGACAATTTACACATTATCAAACAGGATTCTTTGGATTTAGCGGACGCATTAAAAGTTTTAGAAGAAGAGTATGGCTGTAAACGGTTAACAATCCAGTCAGGCGGCACCTTGAATGGACTTTTTCTAAGAAATAAGCTGATTGATTATATAGACATCGTCGTGGCTCCTGTATTGATAGGAGGAAAAGATACCTCCACTCTTATCGACGGGAGTTCTATCACATCGATGGAAGAATTAAATTTATTGGGAGTGCTGCAGCTCGAAACGTGTGAGGTTTTGGAAGATTCCTATATTCGTCTGAGATATCAAGTAACAAAATAGAAAATTAACAAATGTAAGAAGATTCTATGGAACATTAAGTGTGAAAGCACGGAATTCCATGGAATCTTTTTATTTTTGCAGAAGGTGTAAAAACAGATACGATACAGCCGTCCCCTTAACGGTTCACACTTTTATCACAAAAACATCAAAATATGAACACAGAATCATCACAATTATTTTTTACGCTATGTACTAACACCGGATATGCGGTGCATGCGGTGCGGGCAGCTTTTACGGCCCCACTCCTGCCGGCATAAGTCAAAAACCCGGCAGCCGCCAAATGGACGCGCCGGCGTGTCCGTTTGTCTCATTGCCGCGGAAATAAAAAATCAGGAGGAGAACGAGTTGATAGAAGTGAAGAATCTTGTAAAAGATTACGGCGGCCATCTGGCAGTGGACCATCTGAATTTTACCATAGAGGATGGTCAGATTTACGGATTTTTAGGGCCTAACGGCGCCGGAAAATCGACTACCATGAACATCATGACCGGTTATATCGGTGCCACGGAAGGAGATGTCCTGATTAACGGACACAACATACTGGAAGAACCTGAGGAAGCGAAGAAATGTATCGGCTATCTGCCGGAGCTTCCTCCTCTTTATGCCGATATGACGGTGATGGAGCAGCTGGATTTTGCAGCGGAATTAAAGCAGATACCGAAGAAGGAGCGGAAAGAGGCCATCGGTGAGGTGGTGGTTCTGGCGAAGCTGGAAGACGTGCAGGGCAGGCTGATCCGAAATCTGTCCAAAGGCTACAGGCAGCGTGTAGGGCTGGCTCAGGCCGTGCTCGGCATGCCTCCTGTCATTATTTTAGATGAACCAACGGTGGGACTCGATCCCAAACAGATCATTGAGATCCGTGATACGATCCGGGAACTGGGCGAAAAGCATACGGTAATCTTAAGCTCCCACATTCTGTCCGAAGTCAGCGCGGTCTGCGACCGCATCCTGATTATTGACCATGGAAAGCTGATTGCCAGCGATACACCGGAGAATCTGGAGCGCCAGATGGCCGGCGCGTCCGGCATGGAACTGCTCGTGAAGGGACAGGAAGAAACGATCAGAGAGATCCTTGAGCCCATTCGCGGGGTGGAAGAAATCGCGGTAAACGAAAATGGCGGAGAAGATGTGAGAAAGGTGACCTTCCGGCTGGCGGCAGAGTCGGAGGGCTCAGACTACGCGGAAGCAGCCGCTTCCTCCCCGGATGGTGCCTCTCAGACAGACATCAGAGAGACCATATTCTTTGCGTTTGCAGACCGGAAAATCCCCATTCTCTCCATGCAGACCACAAAAGCATCTTTAGAGCAGGTATTCCTGGAGCTGACTGCCGAAGATACTTTGGATACGGCGGACGGCGAAGATGCTTCAGACGAAGACTCCGTGATGGAAACAGAAAAGGAGGAAGTATAAATGGCGGCGATTTATAAAAGGGAATTGAAATCGTATTTCCAATGTATGACCGGATATGTATTCATTGCTTTTCTGGTTCTGTTTGTCGGAATTTACTTTATGGCTTACAATCTGATGAGCGGATATCCGTATTTTTCCTATACGCTGTCCGGTATGGTGACCATAGTGATGATCGGAATTCCGGTTCTGACCATGAGAAGCTTTGCGGATGACAGAAAGACAAAGACTGACCAGCTTCTTCTCACGGCGCCGGTTTCGGTACCGAACATGGTGCTGGCCAAATATCTGTCCATGGTAACCGTATTTGCGGTCCCGGTCCTCATCTCCTGTCTTTGCCCGCTCATCATAAAGATGAACGGCACTGCGTATTTAAAGGCAGATTATGCGTCAATTCTGGCGTTCTTCCTTCTGGGCTGTGTCTATATTGCCATTGGAATGTTTATATCTTCCACGACAGAGAGCCAGATCATCGCGGCGGTGGGGACCTTTGGAGCCATATTACTGCTGCTTCTGTGGCCCAGCCTCGTGAATTTCCTTCCGACGTCGGCCTCCGGGTCGCTGGTCGGCTTCCTGATTCTCTGGACACTGTGCGTGGTGATCCTCCATCGTGTAACGAGCCATAACCTTCTGGCAATCGTGCTGGAGGCGGCGGGAGTCGTCGCCCTGGTGGGAGCGTATGTTGCCAAAAAGAGCATGTTTGACCGTGCGTTTGTTACTCTTGTAGAAAAGATTGCGGTTACGGATGTGTTTCAGAATTTTGCCAGCAACTATATTTTTGACGCGGGTGGTCTCATTTACTATGTGAGCATTATATTTCTGCTGGTATTTCTGACCGTGCAGTCCGTGGAAAAACGCAGATGGAGCTAGTACAGCACTGTATAAGGAGGCTAAAATGACAAGAAAACTGAAAAAAGGCGGTTATGCTGCGATCCTTTCCGTGATCGTAATCGCCGCTGTCGTGCTGTTAAATATGATCGTAGGCCGTCTTCCCGAAAAGGTGCGCCGATGGGATTTAAGCGGTACACAGATTTATACAGTGGGAGATACGACGAAGGAGCTTTTGGCATCTCTCGATAAGAACGTTACGATTTATGTGGTGGCGGATCCAACCATGGTGGATGACAGAATTACAAGCTTTGTAAACCGGTATGCGGACCTTTCCGATCATATTAAGGCGGAGACCGTAGATTCCGTTCTTCACCCGGACCGGGTAAAACAGCTGAATGCGGAAAACAATACGATTCTGGTGGTGTGCGAGGATAACGGAAAGACTGAAACGATCCAGATGAGCGATATTATTAAGTATGACCAGATGTCTTACTATTACTACGGCCAGACGAAGGAGACGGAGTTCGACGGAGAGGGCCAGCTGACCAGTGCGGTCTCCTACGTGACGAACGATGTGCAGAAAAATATTTATGTGACGGAGGGCCACGGGGAGGCAGCCTTAGGAACATTTGCGTCCGATCTCCTGGAAAAGTCGGGCCTTACGGTAAATACCGTTAATTTACTGACCGGAGGCGGGATCCCGGAGGATTGTGAGCTTCTCCTGATCAATGCGCCGGTCAGCGATCTGGCAGACGACGAAAAAACCATGGTGACGGACTACTTAGACGGCGGAGGAAAGGTGCTTTTGATCGCCGGATATTCCGATAAGGACCGCCCCAACTTAAATGCCGTCTTAAACGCTTACGGTCTGAATATGGAACATGGACTGGCGGCCGATACGAAGAGCTGCTATCAGAACAATCCCTACTACATTTTCCCGACGCTTGTATCGGGCAGTGAGATAACGAACGGAATTGACAGAAAGAGCACCGCTCTGATCCTTCAGTCGTCTGCATTAAACCAGCTGGACACACTTCCCGACGGCGTTACGGTAGAGCCGTTTATGGAGACGACGGATGGCGGCATGCTTGTCACAGAGAGCAGTCAGACACCGGGGACGTATCTTCTCGGCGCGATGGCAGAGAAAACACTGGATTCCGGGACTGCAAGACTTACCGTATTCGGTACGCCTTCCCTGATTGACGACGGATTAAACAGTACCTTTTCGAATCTCACCAATTTAGACCTGTTTATGAATGCGGTAACGGCCAATTTCGAAGATGTTACCAATGTCTCCATCCCATCCAAGAGCCTTGAGGTTACCTATAACACCGTAACGCATGGCGGCATGTGGGGAATCGTTTTTATTCTCGTTATCCCGGTGGCAACCGTGGCGGCGGGGCTTATGGTATGGCTGAAACGGAGACGTTTGTAGCAGGTTATGACAGATCTGCACGGTAAAATGAAAATGGAGGCGCGGCAATGAAGAAGAATTACGGACTGCTTGCAGGCTGTCTGTTGGTCGCGGCACTGGGCGTCATCTATGCCGGTGTCGGGGCGTATCAGGATCATACAAAGGAAAAGGAACGGCAGCAGGCGGAGACAGAAAAAATATATATGACCGATTTCTCTGATATAGAGGCCATTTCCTATGATAACGATGGAAATGTACTGGCATTTACAAAGGATGGCGATTCCTGGACTTATGACGGTGATGACCAGTTTCCGGTCAATACGACCCGCATGGATTCTCTGGCAGGAACGGTAAAGAAGCTTCCGGCAGTAAGAAGGCTGGAGGGGGGAGACGACCTTGCCGCATACGGCCTGGACACACCGCTGCGGCGGGTAACGGTATCGGCGGATGACGGGAAGACCGTTACCATTCTCATTGGAGATAAGACGGACGGCGGTAATTATTATGCCGTGATCGACGGCCAGAATGTCCCCTGTCTCATCAGCTCCTCCCTGTTTGACGAGACGGCCTACGGGCTGGAGGACATGATGGCTCTGGAAGAGTTTCCGGCTGTCGTGGGGACTGATATTCAGTCGATCACGATTGAGAAAAACGGCGTCAGCGAACATTATGTGAAGAAGAAACTGGCTGAGGAGACCTCCCCTCAATCTGGTTCGGCGGAAAGTGAAGACGGAACCATCGCCTGGTACCGGGGGTCGGACGATACGGAAGACAACAAACTGCCGGACAATTCGGCGCTGAATGTACTGGCCGATTCGCTCAGCGGTCTCGTCGTGAAGAGCTGTGCAAACTATAAGGTGACGGATGAAGAACTGGCCGGTTACGGGCTGGATCATCCGCAGGCGGTGCTGAGCTACACGTACGAAAAGGACGGGGAAGATAAGACATTCAGCCTGTCGGTTGGCAATCCCGGCGAGGACGGAACCACCTACTATACGAGGACAGAAGATTCTAAGTATGTGAACGAAATCGACAAGACAGCTCTCGATCAATGCATGACCGCAGACACGGGAAATGATCAGTAGAAAAGCCCCTCCATATTGACAAATACCTGCCTTTCCACTTACAATAAAGGAACCAACAGGGAAGAGAGTGGGGCTATGGGCGTAGAGAAACGATATGAATTATTTTGTGAACTGTTAAAAACGCTGGATGAAGGCGTCGATGCGATTGAAGAATACGATTCGCTGCTCCATGATTATCGCGGAACCGTCCTCTACCAGGCAGAATCTCAGATTATTAAGGCCGTCGGGGACCAGCCGGGAATTACGGCTTCAGAACTGTCCCGGGTGTTTGATAAGACCAACAGCGCCTGCTCCCAGCTGATCCGCAAGCTTAAGAAAAAGGAATGGATCAGGCAGGAGCGGAACGAAAAGAATAATCGGGAATATAACCTCTATCTGACAGAGGAAGGGAAAGTGATTTATAAAAAGCATGAAGAGTTTGAGAATGCCTGCTATGAGAGGACGTATCATATGCTGGATGGGATCTCCGAGGAGGAGATGAGAACGTATATTGGAATTCAGAAGCAGTTAAACAGAGCGTTTAAGCTGGACGTAGAGGAAAGCCGGCAGCTGTCGGGAAACAGCGGGGCCGAATAAGAGACAGGGCCGCAGCGAAAGCATAGAACTTTCGCTGCGGCCCTGTCTGTCCTGTTACTTATGGATAAGATGTGATGCTTTGTCATAATCTGATTTCAAAACGTAGATTCGGTATTCTGTGCCGGCCGTGATATTCTCACCAAACTGCTGTATGGTGGCTCCCCGCGATCCAAAATTACGCATGAAAGTCCCTTTGGTATCGATGATGTATTTGATTCCTTCGGCCGCCAGAAGATTACGGATTCGTGCCTGCTCACTGATGGAATAAGTAATTGCCAGTTCTTTTCTGTTAAATATGGTGATCATCCTGGTACATCCTCCATGTTCTGGTTGCGGTTTGGCAGTTCCCATTACAGATAGTATGAATTACCTGTATCATACCATGGTTTACGGGCAGATTCAAGCGTTGAAAGATTTCAGTTGACAAACAGCAGGAACTGTATTAATCTGAGAGTATGATAGATAGTTAAGCAGATTAAATATTAATTGGCTTATGTAAAAAGTGGAACATGGGACAGGAGGCTGCAAGATGAAGTATGATTTTGACACACGGGTAGAGAGAAGAGGCACATACTGCTGCAAGTATGACACGATACCGGAGGAAGCCGGTGAGAATGCGATTCCGGTATCCATCGCGGATATGGACCTGCCTTGCGCGGAACCGATTATACGCGCTCTTCATGAACGGATCGACCAGAAGATTTTCGGTTATACGGTTTATGAGAATGAGGAATGCAAACAGGCCGTTATGGGCTGGTACCGGAAGCGTTTTGGCTGGGAGATCGACAAACATGATATATTCTTCAGTCCGGGGGTCGTTCCGGCGCTGGCATTTTTAATTCAATTTCTGACGAAGGAAGGAGACGGGGTGATTATCCAGAGACCGGTTTACCATCCATTTACAGCAAGAGTGGAGGCTAACGGCAGGAAAGTGGTCAATAATCCTCTCATCAGAAAAGGAAATACCTACGAGATGGATTTCGATGATCTGGACAGAAAATTTGCCGATGACAATACAAAGGGAATGATTCTGTGCAGCCCTCATAACCCGGTTGGCCGTGTGTGGAGAGAGGATGAGTTAAGGAAGGTTGTCGACATTGCAAAGAAGTATGATAAATGGATTATTTCCGATGAAATTCATGCAGATTTAACGAGAATCGGAGTTACGCATACTCCGTTGTTAAAACTTGCGCCGGACTACAGCGACAGAATCATCGTCTGTACCGCTCCGAGTAAGACCTTCAACCTGGCCGGCATGCAGTTTTCCAACATTATAATACCCAATAAGGAGTACCAGGAGCAGTGGACAGAGGTCGTCTCGAACCGTTTATCCGTTGGCATGTGCAGTCCGTTTGGACTGACCGCCATCATCGCGGCTTATACGGAAGGGGAGGAATGGCTGGACCAGGCCAGAGCCTATATCGATGGAAATATCCGTTATATAGAAGAGTTTGTAAAGGAGAACCTGCCGAAGGCGGTGATGATGGACTGCCAGGGCACTTATCTGGTATGGCTGGATTTGAATGAATACTGCTCCGATTCTGAGAAGCTGGAAGCACTGATGGTCAGGAAAGCCGGCATTATCTTCGACGAAGGTTATATTTTCGGACCGGAGGGAAGCGGATTTGAACGGATCAATGCAGCTGCCCAGAGAAGTACGGTGGAAGAATGCATGAAGAGAATGAAAGCGGCGCTTGATACTTTATAAGGCACAACCGTTTGAGATAAGCAGAAACACGGTAGAAATCAGCAAAAAGAGGATGTCCCATCAGTCTGCGTTTACAGACTGCCGGATATCCTCTTTTCACTGCAAAGGTTTTTCGGGACTTTCGCTTTTCCTCCTGTTCCTGAGGGAAAATAATGGACAAGGAGCAGTGGAGGAAGAATGGTGTATAACTTCCATTTATAGTACTAATTCCAATCTCATATAGTATTTTGCAGAAAAATCCCGTAATATAGTTGAAAAATCCCTTTAAATGTTCTATGATGAAGGGAAATACATCAGCATGGTACAGTGACAGAACAGAATTGTGAAGAGGGAGACGATAAAGATGAGTTATAATATAGCGGTAATTCCCGGTGATGGGATTGGGCCGGAGATCATTAGAGAGGCAAGAAAAGTCCTGGACAGGATCGGAACCATGTACGGCCATGAGTTTTCTTATACCGAGGTTTTGATGGGAGGAGTATCCATCGACGCGTACGGTGTTCCTCTTACGGATGAAGCATTGGAGACAGCAAAAAAAAGTGATTCCGTTCTTCTCGGAGCAGTCGGAGGAGACGTGGGAAATTCGAGATGGTACGACGTGGCACCGAACTTGAGACCTGAGGCGGGCCTGTTGGCAATCCGCAAGGGTCTTAATTTATTCGCCAATATCCGTCCGGCTTATCTCTACGAGGAACTGGCAGAGGCCTGCCCTTTAAAAAAGGAGATCATCGGCGATGGATTTGACATGGTCATCATGAGGGAACTGACCGGCGGTCTGTATTTCGGAGAGCGCCATACGACGGAAGTGGACGGCGTGATGACAGCCGTGGATACCCTTACATATAACGAGAACGAGATTAGAAGAATTGCCGTAAAGGCATTTGACATTGCCATGAAACGCAGAAAGAACGTGATCAGTGTAGATAAGGCCAACGTACTGGATTCTTCCAGACTGTGGAGAAAGGTCGTCGAAGAGGTTGCCAGGGATTATCCGGAAGTGACGCTTACGCATATGCTGGTCGATAACTGTGCGATGCAGCTGGTGATGAATCCGGGCCAGTTCGATGTAGTCTTAACCGAGAACATGTTCGGAGATATTTTATCCGACGAAGCGAGTATGATTACCGGTTCCATCGGTATGCTGTCATCTGCCAGCATGAATGAAGGCAAATTCGGCATGTATGAGCCGAGCCACGGCTCCGCACCGGATATTGCGGGACAGAACATTGCCAATCCGATTGCCACGATTCTGTCGGCGGCCATGATGCTTCGTTTTTCCTTTGATCTTGACCGGGAAGCGGATGCGGTGGAAGCGGCTGTTCAGAAGGTATTGTCCGAGGGCTTCAGAACGGGCGATATCATGTCGGAAGGATGTAAGAAGGTTTCCACCAGTGAGATGGGAGATTTAATCGCAGAGCGGATTTAACCTGATACAAGTACATAGAAAAGGAGTGTTATAATATGAAGAGTGATTCAGTAAAAAAGGGCATGCAGCAGGCGCCTCACCGCTCCCTGTTCAATGCCCTCGGAATGACGGAAGAAGAGATGGAGCGTCCGCTCGTCGGTATCGTCAGTTCCTATAATGAGATTGTACCGGGCCATATGAATCTGGATAAGATCGTTCAGGCCGTTAAGATGGGAGTTGCCATGGCGGGAGGAACCCCGGTCATGGTTCCGGCTATCGCCGTCTGTGATGGAATCGCCATGGGCCACATCGGCATGAAGTATTCCCTGGTAACGAGAGATTTGATTGCGGATTCCACAGAATGTCTGGCGAAGGCCCACGCGTTTGACGCTCTCGTCATGGTTCCCAACTGCGATAAGAATGTCCCCGGACTTTTAATGGCAGCGGCGCGCATTAATGTACCCACAGTGTTCGTCAGCGGCGGACCAATGTTAGCGGGCCATGTGCAGGGACATAAGACCAGTCTTTCCAGTATGTTTGAGGCGGTAGGCGCCTATACAGCGGGCACCATGTCAGAAGAAGAGGTCAGAGAGTACGAGTGCAAGGCATGCCCGACCTGCGGCTCCTGTTCCGGTATGTATACAGCCAACAGCATGAACTGCTTAACCGAGGTTCTGGGCATGGGATTGCAGGGAAATGGAACGATTCCTGCGGTTTACTCCGAACGTCTGAAGCTGGCAAAGCACGCTGGCATGCAGGTCATGGAGATGTACCGGAAAAATATAAAACCCAGCGACATTATGACGGAAGCTGCGTTTAAGAATGCGCTTACCATGGATATGGCCCTGGGCTGCAGCACCAACAGCATGCTTCATCTGCCGGCCATTGCACACGAGGCCGGCGTGGAGTTAAATGTGGACATAGCCAATGAATTAAGCGCGAAGACTCCGAATCTCTGTCATCTGGCGCCGGCGGGTCCTACTTATATAGAAGATTTGAATGAGGCCGGCGGTATTTACGCCGTTATGAAGGAGATCAGCAAGCTGGGACTCCTAAACCTGGACTGCATGACAGTAACCGGCAAAACAGTCGGTGAGAATATTAAAAATTGTGTCAACTTAAATCCGGAGGTGATCCGCCCGGTAGAAAATCCATACAGCAGGACAGGCGGGATCGCTATCTTAAAAGGCAATTTAGCGCCTGATTCCGCAGTGGTGAAGCGCTCCGCAGTAGCGCCTGAGATGTTAAAACATGAAGGTCCGGCCAGAGTCTTTGACTGTGAAGAAGACGCGGTGGCGGCGATCAAAGGCGGAAAGATCGTGGCAGGTGACGTGGTTGTGATCCGTTACGAGGGACCGAAGGGGGGCCCGGGAATGAGAGAGATGCTTAACCCGACTTCCGTCATCGCAGGCATGGGACTTGGCTCAGAGGTGGCGCTGATCACAGACGGCCGGTTCTCCGGCGCATCGAGAGGCGCATCGATCGGCCATGTGTGCCCGGAAGCCGCAGTAGGCGGGCCGATCGCACTTGTTGAGGAAGGCGATATAATCAGCATTGATATCAATAACAACCGCCTGGACGTGAAGATTTCCGATGAGGAGATGGCGGCAAGAAAGGCGAAATGGCAGCCGAGAGTACCGGAGGTAACGACCGGATACTTAGCGCGTTATGCTGCTATGGCAGCACCGGCAAGCAAAGGGGCAATCCTGGAGGTACCGGGGAATTAAGAGAAAGGGAGTAAGGCGTATGAATAAATTGACAGGAGCAGAAATCGTAATTGAGTGCCTGAAAGAACAGGGTGTAGATACAGTATTTGGATATCCGGGAGGAACGATTCTCAATATTTACGATGCACTTTATAAACACCAGGATGAAATCACCCATATCCTGACCTCTCACGAGCAGGGGGCGGCCCATGCGGCGGACGGCTATGCGAGAGCCACCGGTAAGGTGGGCGTCTGTATGGCGACATCCGGACCGGGTGCTACCAATCTGGTAACGGGGATCGCGACCGCGTGTATGGATTCCATTCCGGTTGTGGCGATCACCTGTAACGTGGCAGTCAGCCTTCTCGGCCGTGACAGCTTCCAGGAAATCGACATTGCGGGCATTACCATGCCGATTACGAAATATAATTTTATTGTCAAGGATATAACGAAACTGGCGGACACCATAAGACGTGCCTTTACGATCGCGCAGACCGGAAGACCGGGCCCTGTGTTAATTGATATTACGAAGGACGTTACTGCCAATACCTGTGATTACGAGTACAAGGCTCCCGAGCCGATTGTGCGCCAGAATTCCACAATCCGCGAAGAGGACATGGAAAAGGCACTTTATTTGATCCGAAATGCGAAAAAGCCGTTCATCTTTGCAGGCGGCGGCGCGGTGATTGCGGATGCGGCAGATGAGCTTAAGGCCTTTGCCCATAAGATTCAGGCCCCGGTGGCAGACAGCCTCATGGGAAAAGGTGCATTTGACGGAACCGATGAGCTCTACACCGGTATGGTGGGCATGCATGGGACGAAGACCTCCAACTTCGGAATCACGGAATGCGACTTACTGATCGTTGTGGGCGCGCGTTTCAGCGACCGTGTGACGGGCAATGCGGCCAAATTTGCTCCCAATGCGAAGATTCTCCAGTTTGACGTGGATCCGGCTGAGATCGACAAGAACGTGAAGACGTACGCCAGCGTGATCGGTGATGTGAAAACGATTCTCAAGAAGTTAAACGCACGGCTCGATCCGGTCAATCACGACGAGTGGCTGGCTCATATCGACCGGATGAAGGATATGTATCCGCTCCGCTACGACAAGAATCTGTTAACCGGCCCTTACGTGGTGGAACAGATATATGAACTGACCCAGGGCGACGCGATCATTACCACCGAGGTAGGACAGCACCAGATGTGGGCCGCGCAGTTTTACAAATACAAACATCCCAGAACCTTTGTCACATCCGGCGGATTGGGAACCATGGGCTACGGTCTGGGCGCTGCGTTAGGCGCCAAGATGGGATGCAAAGACAAGACCGTGATCAATATCGCCGGCGACGGCTGCTTCCGCATGAACATGAATGAGATCGCAACCGCGACACGCTATAATATCCCGGTGATCCAGGTGGTATTAAACAATCATGTGCTCGGAATGGTACGTCAGTGGCAGACTTTGTTCTATGGAAAGAGATATTCTCATACAGTATTAAATGATGCGGTTGATTTTGTTAAGGTAGCAGAAGGAATGGGGGCAAAGGCCTACCGGGTAACCAGCAAAGAGGAGTTCATGCCGGTTCTTAAGGAAGCCATCGGACTTAACATTCCTGTTGTTATAGATTGTCAGATTCATTGTGATGACAAGGTATTCCCGATGGTTTCTCCGGGAGCGCCGATTCAGGATGCATTCGACGAAAATGATCTGAAGATATAGCAGATTAAAAACCCTATCAAAGAGGAGGAAAGAGATATGAGCAGAGTGTACAATTTTTCCGCAGGACCGGCTGTACTGCCGGAAGAGGTCTTAAAGGAAGCGGCCGATGAGATGATGGACTACAGGGGATGCGGCATGTCGGTTATGGAGATGAGCCACCGTTCCAAGATGTTCGAAACCATTATCAATGAAGCGGAAGCTGATTTAAGAGACTTAATGGGCATTCCGGACAACTACAGGGTGTTGTTCTTACAGGGCGGCGCTTCCCAGCAGTTTGCCATGGTACCGATGAACTTAATGAAGAACCGCGTCGGCGATTACATCATCACAGGACAGTGGGCAAAGAAGGCATATCAGGAGGCACAGCTTTATGGAAAGGCGAACGCCGTTGCATCCAGTGCCGATAAGACCTTTAGTTATATTCCGGATGTTTCCGATCTGCCGATATCCGAGGATGCGGATTACGTTTACATCTGTGAAAACAACACGATCTATGGTACAAAGTACAAAACGCTGCCGAATACAAAAGGAAAAACACTGGTAGCTGATATCTCCTCCTGTTTCTTATCAGAACCTGTCGATGTGGAAAAATACGGTCTGCTCTTCGGCGGCGCACAGAAAAACGTGGGCCCGGCAGGGGTGGTGATCACCATTATCAGGGAAGATTTAATCACGGAAGACGTTCTTCCGGGAACGCCTACCATGCTGCGCTATAAGACTCATGCAGACGCGGCGTCCTTATACAACACTCCGCCGGCATACGGCATCTACATCTGCGGCAAGGTCTTCAAATGGTTAAAGAACCGCGGCGGCTTAGAAGCGATGAAGGAGTATAATGAGAAAAAGGCGAAGCTTCTGTATGATTTCCTGGATAACAGCAGGATGTTTAAGGGCACGGTAGAGAAGAAAGACCGCTCCTTAATGAACGTGCCGTTCGTAACCGGAGACGCCGATTTAGACGCTCTGTTTGTAAAGGAAGCGAAGGCGGCAGGCCTTGAGAATTTAAAGGGCCACAGATCCGTAGGCGGCATGCGCGCAAGCATCTACAATGCGATGCCGATGGAAGGCGTGGAAGCGCTGGTTGCCTTTATGAAGGATTTTGAAGCCAGAAATGGTAAATAGGGAAGGGAGAGACGCGGAATGAAGAAGATATATTGCCTGAATGCCATTTCCAGCAAAGGAACGGCTTTGTTAAATGAGGAGTATGAGTTAACCGAGAATATGAAAGAGGCCGCCGGAGTGCTGGTCAGAAGCGCCTCCATGCATGAGATGGAGCTTCCTGATGACCTGCTGGCTGTAGCCCGCGCGGGCGCCGGAGTCAACAACATTCCTCTGGATGCGTGTGCAGACAAAGGAATCGTGGTATTTAACACACCAGGGGCCAATGCCAACGGCGTAAAGGAACTGGTAATCGCCGGACTGATGCTGGCCTCCCGTGACGTGGTAGGCGGGATCAACTGGGTAAAGGATAATAAAGAAGACGAAAATATCGCTAAATCCGTGGAAAAGGCCAAGAAGGCATTTGCCGGATGCGAGATCAAGGGAAAGAAACTGGGCGTCATCGGACTGGGAGCGATCGGTGCGGAGGTGGCCAATGCGGCTGCATCCCTCGGTATGGAGGTCTACGGATACGACCCGTTTATCTCGGTCAATGCGGCATGGATGCTTTCCAGAAATGTAAGGCATATCACTTCCGTGGAGACGATCTACCGTGAGTGCGACTACATCACCATTCATGTGCCGCTGTTGGACAGCACGAGAGAAATGATTAAGCGTGAATCCCTGGCCCAGATGAAGAACGGCGTGGTAATCTTAAACTTCTCCCGCGACGTGCTGGTGAATGAGGATGACATGGCGGAAGCTCTTGCCTCCAAGAAGGTAAAATGCTATGTGACGGATTTCCCGAATACAAAATCTGTCAACATGGAAGGCGCCATTGTGATTCCGCATCTTGGGGCATCCACAGAGGAGTCGGAAGATAACTGTGCGAGAATGGCTGTTGAAGAGATCATGGATTACATAGACAACGGCAATATCCGCAACTCCGTTAATTTCCCGGCATGTGACATGGGCGTGTGTCAGATGGCAAGCCGTGTTGCGGTTCTTCATCTGAATATTCCGAACATGATCGGCCAGGTAACCGGAACACTGGCAGCCGGAAACGTCAATATTTCCGATATGACCAACAAGAGCCGCGATAAATACGCGTATACCCTTCTGGACTTAGAGTCTGTTCCGGACAGCATGACGATTCAGAAGCTGAATGCGATCAAGGGCGTGCTGAGAGTGCGTGTAATCAAATAAACGGTACATAAAAACTACAATTCAGACGGGGCATGGAAGTATCCATGGCCCGTTTGGACGTAAAATCAAAGGAGAATAGAATGGCTGTTGTAAAACCATTTCCGTGTGTGAGACCGGATAAAAAGTATGCTGCCTGCGTGGCCGCGCTTCCTTATGACGTGTATAACCGGAAGGAGGCGAAGGCCGCCGCCTCCGCCAATCCGAAATCATTTTTAAATATTGACAGGCCGGAGACCCAGTTTCCGGATGAGTTGGATATGTATGACGACCGCGTCTACGATAAGGCAAAGGAGATGCTGGAGAGCTGGATTGCAGACGGCACTTTTGTGAAGGACCCGCTGGCGGCTTATTACATCTATGAGCTTACGATGGATGGAAGAAAGCAGACAGGGATCGTGGCTTGTTCCTCCATCGACGATTATGTAAATGGAGTGGTAAAAAAACACGAGAATACCCGTGAGGAAAAGGAACTGGACCGAATCAGACACGTGGATGCCACGGATGCGCAGACCGGCCCGATCTTTCTGGCGTACCGTTCCAATGCGATGATTAATAAGGTCGTCGATTTAAAGACAGGAACAGAGCCGTTATATGACTTTACCGCAGAGGATGGGATTCGCCACCGCGTATGGGAGATTGGAAATGCAGATTCCATCCTGACGGTGGAAGAGGCGTTTGCCGGTATTCCGGCTACCTATATCGCAGATGGACACCACCGTGCGGCTTCCGCGGTTAAGGTCGGGCTGAAAAGGCGGGAAGAGCATCCGGACTATACGGGGAATGAGCCGTTCAACTATTTCCTGTCAGTCTTATTTCCGGATGATCAGTTGATGATCATGCCTTATAACCGTGTAGTAAAGGATTTAAACGGCATGACGGAGGAGACGTTCCTTAAGTGTGTAGAGGAGGCTGGTTTTACAGTGGATTCCATGGGGACAGAAGGCTTTGCCCCTGTGGAAAAAGGGACCTTTGGAATGTATTTGTGTGGACAATGGTACTGCCTTACGGCCGCAGAGCGCCTTTTGACCAGCGATCCGGTGAAGGGGCTGGATGTTTCCATTCTCCAGGATCACTTACTGGGACCGGTTCTGGGAATCGGGGATCCGCGGGTAGATAAGAGGATTGATTTTATCGGCGGAATCCGGGGACTTTCAGAGCTTGAAAAACGGTGTAGAGAAGATATGACTGTGGCCTTCTCCATGGTTCCGACTTCGATTGAAGAGTTGTTTAGCGTGGCCGATGCAGGCCTGTTGATGCCGCCGAAATCCACGTGGTTTGAGCCAAAGCTGCGAAGCGGGCTGTTTATACATTTATTGAGCAAGAGGTAGGGTGAAGTGAGAGCAGGTACTGTTTTAAACGGGAATGGAACGGGGAGGTAAATATGAATAATTTTGAGTATTGTGTCCCAACCAGAGTGATTTTCGGCAGAGACACGCAGAAACGGGCAGGAGAACTCATAAAAGAGTATGGTTTCCGGAAGGTCATGATCCACTATGGCGGCGGCAGTGTAAAGAGAAGCGGCCTTTTGGACCAGGTGACGGCATCGCTGAGAGAAGCGGGCATTGAAATGGTACTTTTTGGCGGAGTCCAGGCGAATCCTACGCTGTCTAAGGCGTTAGAAGGCATGGAGATCTGCCGCCGGGAGGGCGTGGACTTTATTCTGGCTGTAGGCGGAGGAAGTGTCATCGATTCGGCAAAGTGCATTGCGGATGGGGCGCCGAATCCGGAAATTGATCCATGGAAATTTTTCATGAAGGAAGCTGTTCCGCCGAAAGCGCTTCCACACGGCAATATCCTGACGCTGTCCGCCTCGGGGAGCGAGACGAGCCAGTCCTGCGTGATTACCAATGAAGAGAATGGCTTAAAGCGCGGCTTTAACTGCCCGGCTCACCGGCCGCTTTTTGCTGTCTGTAATCCGGAACTGACCTTTACGGTGAGCCGGTTCCAGACAGGCTGCGGGACTGTGGATATTCTGATGCATACGCTGGAACGGTATTTAGGCGGAACCACAAAGGACACGGCGCTGACGGACCGCATCGCAGAGGGGCTTATGAAGGCTGTGATCGAGGCGGGGACAGCGGCGGACTTAAATCCTGAAGATTATGAGGCGAGAGCGACACTGATGTGGGCGGGAAGTCTTTCCCATAATGATTTAACCGGATTGGGACGGGAGGTCATGATGACCGTTCATCAGCTGGAACACGAACTGTCGGGAAAATATCCTGAGGTAGCCCACGGAGCCGGTCTTTCTGCGCTCTTCTGTTCCTGGGCCAGATATGTCTGCAGAGATGATCCCATGCGCTTTGCCCAGCTGGCGGTCCGTGTCTGGGATGTGGAGATGAATTTCGAGAACCCTCTAAAGACTGCACTGGACGGCATTCAGAGAATAGAAGACTATTTTAAGAGTCTGAATATGCCGGTTCGTCTCTCGGAACTGGCGGCGGATGTGAAGGAAGCAGACTTTGACGAGATGGCAGAAAAATGCACGAACTTTGGCAGACGGGTGCTTCCGGGAATCAGGGAACTTGGGAAGCGCGAGATGATGGAGATCTATCGGATGGCACTTTAGGGAAGAGATAAGGCAGACGGATTACGCCGTTTAACGGCGTTTTCCGTCTGCCTTATCTACATCCCGGAAGGCTTCTGCCTGCGGGCCGGAAATATGCCCGGCAGCCATGCCTGGCTAATCGGGAATATGCTGTTCCTCTGGTAAGGGAGCGTGGGGGACGAAGTTTTCCGGGATATCCGGATCCTTCATATCGTAAATGCGGTCGTACTCTTTGGTTTCCTGATCCTTAAGCGTCTCTGAGCGGTTCATGGACAGAAACTTCGTGAGCTCGTAGCAGTCCACCCAGATTTCGTTGTTTCCCTCCTTCTGAGATTCGTCAAAAATAAGCTGAAGGCCGAAATGCAGGTGGGCCTCATCAATATTGTTGGTGTTCTCCGTCCGGCTGTAACCGGTCCGTCCCAGATAACCGATGACGTCGCCGGCTGTGATGATGCTTCCCTGTTTCAGCGATTTATGGTAGGGATAGTTTTTTCGTAAATGTGCGTAATAGTAGTAGCGTTTTCCGTCAAAGCTGCGGATACCCAGCCTCCAGCCGCCGTACTGGTTCCAGCCGATGGCTTCTACATATCCGGACTCCACGGCGATTACGGGGGTTCCGACCTGGCCCATCATATCGTGGCCCAGATGCTGGCGCTTATAGCCGTAGGAACGGGAGACGCCGAAGTCATCATAGTCCTGATAGGGAAATCCCTTGGCAATGGGAGAGAAGGCCTTTAAACCGTATTTCGTGACCCATACCCGGTCCGGATCCGCCGTACCGTCGGCATTGACCACGGGGGAGGCGAATAAAGGCGCGTTTTCCGCGGCGATCTGGATGTCGTACTGGCCGACGAGGCCGTCTAAAACGGCGCCGTAGGCCTGACGGTAATAGGAATAATACTTCATGTTTGCCGTCAGTTCCTCCATGGTTTTTCCGGACAGAAGCTGTTCTGCCAGTGTATCCAAGTCTTTAGTGGAATATCGGGAAAAGTCACCGCCGTACCTGGCACCCAGATAGGAGAGCAGCTCCACCCAGTTTAAGTGCGGGCTGGACTGGCACGTATTGACATCGTACCGGAAGGCCTCCTGCATGGCTTTGGAGGTAACCTTAAAGTCCACCCATTTAATATAGTTCCGGGCCTCAGAGGACGTGGCTTTTCCGTCCTGATTGGATGCGGGAAATGAGAACCTTCCCTCCGGGCTGATCAGAAAAAGGGAAACTAAAAGGCACGTAAGTACAATGACCTCTATGTATATAATAATGTGATGCAGAGTCTCCGGCGATTCTGCGATTCGTTCTTTCCATGATTTCATAAGAAAATCTCCTCCATCTCATCCTATGCGGGAGACGGAGAGAATATGAAATTTTATGAAAGAGGAATGATGTCTTCATCGCGGGGAACAAAGATTCCGCCATGGAACCATTCAGCCGCTTCTGCCGTGTAACGCTCTCTGCGGTGGTCTAAATCCGTGTCCTCAGTGTGCCACAGCACGATATGTTCCACCTTCATATCCTGGGCGGTCCGGGCAGCGTCTCTGGCGGTACTGTGGTGTTTTTCATACGGTTTAAACCGGTCCCTGTCCTCATACAGGCAGAATGCCTCGTGGAGCAGCCAGGCGCTGTTTTCCACGTAGGGGGCACAGAGCGGGTGAAACGGCTCATCTCCGCAGCAGGTCAGCCTTCGTCCGTCTGAGAGAACGGCGGTGAAACCGAACTGCTTCGCTTTGGTGGAATGGATGTCAAAGAAGGTAACGTCCATGCCCAGAATCTGCCGCTGTTCTCCGTCAGAGACGGGAATCAGCACGATGCGGTCCCCGATGAGCCGGCACAGCTTCTCCTGAAGCGTCAGCCGGCACAGGGTTTCAATCGCCGGCAGTAAGTCCTCATGGCTGTATAAATGCAGCTGTCCCTCATAGGAACCGTTTAAAATCCTGGTACCGATAAAGCGCACCATCCAGACGATCCCCAGGATGTGGTCTGTGTGGCTGTGCGTGACGAAGATATGGTGAATGCGGGTCATGTCCACATTCATGTCCTGGAGAATCCTCAGTATGCCGTTGCCGCCGCCTGCATCTGTCATGAAAAATTCTCCGTCCTTTTCTACGGCAAAGCACGTATTATAACAACGTGTCACGGCGGCGTGACCGGTTCCGAATACATATAACTGTTCCATCTTCTGCCTCCTGATTTCCGACAGCCGGGAATGGGCTGTCCTGTGTATGAATGATCCTGTGTATGAATTGTCCTGTATGCAGGTTTTCCTGTAAGTATGTTACTACAACTGAAAGGAACCTGCAAGTCTATCCGGCCATGGATTCCGTAATTGCCGTCTGTTGAATTTACGCGGTTTCTGCCAGACTAAAGGGGCTTTCAAAAGGCAGTGTTTTATGTTACTATTATTTTATTAGAAATGCAGCTGAACGGCGTGTAACAGGAGAGGAGGCGTATTGCGGTACTGCCGGCAGCGGCATGATGGGTGAGGAGAGAGGATTATGAGAGACTTAGCTTACTTGAAGCTGATGGCGCGGGAGTATCCGACGATCAAGGCGGCCTCCAGCGAGATTATTAACTTAACGGCGATCCAGGGGCTTCCGAAGGGGACAGAATACTTTTTCAGTGACCTGCACGGAGAGTATGAGGCATTTATCCATCTGCTCCGCAGTGCATCCGGTATTATCAGGGAAAAGATCACGGAGACCTTTGGACACATCATTCCGGAAAAAGAAGAGGTGGAACTGGCAAACATGATCTACTATCCCGAGCGGGTGGTAAACCAGATGCAGTTAAAGGGAATGGCTACTGACGACTGGCAGAGAGTGGCCATCTACCGTCTGGTTCAGATCTGCAAGGTAGTTTCTTCCAAATACACCCGTTCCAAGGTGAGAAAGAAGATGCCGCCGGAATTTGCCTATATCATCGATGAACTTCTTCACGTGGATTATAATGACGACAATAAACGGGTATACTACAGCGAGATTATCCGTTCCATCATCGACATCCGGGTCGGAGATAAATTCATCATCGCGCTGTGCGAGCTGATTCAGAATCTGACGATTGACAGCCTGCATATCATTGGCGATATCTTTGACCGGGGGCCCAGGGCCGACATTATCATGAAGGAACTGATGCAGTTCCACGATGTGGATATCCAGTGGGGAAACCATGATATTTCCTGGATGGGGGCAGCAACCGGCAATCTGGCCTGCATCTGCAATGTGCTTCGCATTGCGATCAGCTATAACAGCTTCGATGTGCTGGAGGACGGCTACGGGATTAATTTGCGGCCGCTCTCCATGTTCGCGGCTAAAGTTTACCACAATGATCCGTGCGAGCGCTTTGTTCCGCAGATTCTGGATGAAAATATTTATGATGCGGTAGATCCGGGGCTGGCGGCGAAGATGCACAAGGCGATCGCCATCATTCAGTTTAAGGTACAGGGACAGATTATCGGGCGTCATCCGGAGTATGAGATGGATGACAGGAGGCTTTTAGAGGCCGTGGATTTCGACCGGGGAGTGGTGGTGCTGGAGGGAAAGGAATATCCCATGCTGGATTTATCCTTCCCTACGGTGGACCCGAAGGATCCGCTTGCATTGACCGCGGAGGAGGAAGAGCTTCTTCATACGCTCCAGCTTTCGTTCAGGCATAATGAGCTTCTGCACAAGCATATCCGTTTCCTCTATTCCCATGGAAGCCTGTACAAATGCTATAACTCAAACCTGCTCTACCATGGCTGCATCCCGATGAAGGAGGATGGAAGCTTTGATGAGATCGTGGTGGACGGCATCTCCTATTCGGGACAGGCGCTGATGGACTATGTGGACAGGAAGGTGCAGAACGCGTATTTCATGGCGGAGGAATCCCCGGAAAAGGAGGACGCCATGGACTTTATGTGGTATCTGTGGTGCGGAGCCAAATCGCCGGTTTACGGCAAGGGAAAGATGACGACCTTTGAGCACTATTTTATCGAAGATCCGGCCACTCATAAAGAACCGATGAACCCGTATTACCGGCTCAGCGTGAAGGAAGAGACGTGTGACCGGATTCTGGAGGAATTCGGGCTTCCAAGGTCCGGTTCCCATATCATCAACGGCCATGTGCCGGTTAAAATCAAAGAGGGAGAATCCCCCGTGAAGGCGGGCGGAAAGCTCTTTATCATTGACGGCGGCCTGTCCAAGGCGTATCAGTCCAGGACCGGGATTGCCGGGTATACTCTCATTTATAACTCCAATCATCTGGCTCTGGCGGAGCACAAGCCGTTCGATCCGGAGAAGGAGAGCACGCCCAGGGTCTCCATTGTGGAGAATATGCATAAGCGGGTTATGGTGGCGGACACCGACAAGGGCGTGGAGCTGGCAGGACGTATCGCAGACTTAAAGGAACTGGCAGGCGCTTACAGAGAAGGCATATTGAAGGAAAAAGTAGAATAATTATGAAATTTTAATAATTAATTTACAGAAGATTCCTTTACGAAGCCAGAGGGAAATGGTATACTAGGAAAGGTCAGTTACTTTACTGAAGGAGGCTTCAATGAGCAGACAGGAATTTTTACAGCGTTTGCGGGACACGCTGACCGGCGAAGTGCCTGGAAATGTGATTGAGGAAAATATAAGATACTATGACGATTATATCAGAACGGAGACCGCGCATGGCCAGTCGGAAGACGAGGTGACCGGTGCGATCGGTGATCCCAGGCTGATTGCCAAGACGATCATGGAGGCCACGGAGAACGCCAGAGAGGGCGGCAGCCGTCAGTCCGCATATGATACGTATCGGAACGAAGGCCGGACGGTGTATGAAGAAGAGGCCGGACCGGACCGCCATTTCCATTTTGTCGATCTAAACAAATGGTACTGGAAGCTCCTGGCTGTAGTCGTGACAGTGTTATTCTTCTTCCTGGTCGCAAGTATCGTGACCGGTATATTCAGCATTCTGATTCCTCTGATGGGACCGCTGCTTCTGATTCTTCTTGTAATCTGGCTGATCCGGGGCCCCAGGCGGTAAAGGAATATATTAAAAACAAATTATAAATATTACAAAAGTGTAACGGCAGTTATACCGGAAAAATCGGTGTAACTGCCGTTTTTGCTGATTTTTGCTTGACATATGGAGATGAGTAGAGTATACTGATTTTTGTAACATTTATGTAACATATTACATATTGATAAACAAACGAAATAAAAACGTAAGAATCAGGAGTTGGAAAAACATGGGAAACAAAACCTGGAAAGTGCTGGGGGTTATCGGCCTCTATGCGGTTCTGGCCTGGAATTCACCAGTTACCGCAAAAGCGGCAGAGATTGAAGTGGAAACGAGTACAACACTGTATGCGAAGATAGATGCGCCGGACGTCGTGGTACGGAAGGCCAAGAATGCGGGCGGAGAGGCGGTTACAAAAGTATCGCGGGGACAGACTTATGAAGTTGCCGCACCGGCAGAAGGCGGCTGGGTGAAGATCAGCACCGCAGAAGGAGAGGGGTACATACCGAGTAACCGGGCGACCCTGATTGAGAAGACAAAGGAAAAAGTCGATGAGAGCGTGAAGCTGCGCCAGGACGTGGTCAATTATGCGCTTCAGTTTGTAGGGAACCGCTACGTATATGGAGGAACAGATCCGAATACCGGAGCCGACTGTTCCGGATTCACAAGATATATCATGCAGCACGCGGCAGGCATCTCCTTAAGCCACAGCTCCAGAGCACAGTCGGGAGAGGGACGCAGCGTCAGCTACAGCGACAGGAAGCCGGGCGATCTGATCTTCTACGGCGGCAAGGGCTATATCAACCATGTGGCCATGTATATCGGCAACGGACAGATTGTACATGCTTCCACGGAGCGGACGGGAATCAAGATATCGAACGCAACGTACCGCACGCCTGTTAAGGTGGTCAGGGTTCTGGACTGATGGAGAAACCTGGAAAATAATGGAATGTTACCAGTTTGAAATAGTACTTGACTGAAAAGCAAGGTAAATGTATAATAAACGTAATGATTTTAACAATTACGTAATAATTAGAACGAAAAAGTAAAAAACAGGAGTAATGTCCCAATGATAAAAAATGCATGGAAAACGTTAAGCCTCCTGGCTTTCTGTGGAGCAATTGTACTTGCCAATCCGGCAGATGCCAAAGCGGATGAAGTTTCCGGACCAGGACTCAGTTCAGGTAATTATATCGCAACAGTTGAAGCAGAGACTGTGAATATCAGTACGGATGAGAGCGGCCAGGAGGTATTGATGGCAGCTTCTAAGGGATCTTCCTTTCAGGTCGTGGAAGACATGGGCGACGGATTTGTAAAAGTAAAGGTGAAGGATACATACGGATATCTTCCGGTCGACGGGAATGCGACTGTTACCCAGACCGATGAAGCTACCATTGCCGCACTGGAAGCAGCATATGATGCTCCTGCGGAGTTCCGGCAGAGTGTTGTCAATTACGCGCTGCAGTTTGTAGGCGGACGATACGCCTATGGCGGCAGTGATCCCCATACCGGAGTGGATTGCTCCGGATTTACGAGATACGTCATGCAGCATGCGGCAGGTATCTCACTGAACCGTTCTTCAGGCGGACAGGCTTCCCAGGGAGTTGCTGTGAGTTCTGACCAGATGAAGCCGGGAGATTTGATTTTTTATGGAAACGGAAGGTCGATCAATCACGTAGCCATGTATATCGGCAACGGACAGATCGTACACTCCTCCACCTACAAAACGGGAATCAAGGTTTCTCCGTGGAATTACCGGACTCCCGTCAAGATCGTCAATGTCATTGGCGAATAATGGACAAGCGGATAACTGGATTTTCGATAAGGGATATAAGACTCCCGGCACTGGCTGCCGGGAGTCTTCTGCATCCGGTGGGCTCCGGAATCGTACGATAAAAAGGAAGAGCCCGGATAGGGGAGCAACCTAAAATAAAGAGCCGAAAACGTAGGTAAATAAAGCGTTTTCGGCTCTTTTTATATTCTTATGATACTACCGTGATACTATATCCTGTAATCGATCGGCTACATCCCTATGCCTGTTTGGGTACAAGTGCCCATATATATTGTTAACCATATCCACGGTATCGCCGATTCTCTCAGCTATGAGCATCGGGGAGAAGCCTAAGTCTATAAGCATGGAAACATGGCTGTGTCGGATATCATGAGTGCGTATGATCTTCACACCGGAAGCCTTGCAAGCTTTTTTCTTTGCCCGTTTGATGGTATCTTGTGTAAATGGAAATATACGGTCTGAAGGCTGAATATCATAAAGACGGTTGATATAATCCGTTAAGCATTCGACCAGGAATGGAGGCATTGTAACTGTGCGGATACCGTTTGGAGTCTTGGGTGGAGAGATTATATCAACTTTCTTAACCCTGTCGTACGTCTTTGTTATAGTTAACGTGGCAGCCTCTAAATCTACGTCGACTCTTGTGAGTGCAAGCAGCTCCCCGATACGCAGGCCGGTATAATACAGAACTTTGAAAGCCACTGAGTAGCGCGGGGCCTGTACCTGTTCTATGAATTTATCAAATTCTTGCTGTGTCCAGAAGTCAACCCGGTGAGCTTTCTTCTCTCCGATCGGACCCGCGGCGCGGCAAGGATTTTGTGGCAAGTGGTAATATTTCACGGCAAAATTCAGAATTATGCTGAGCTGCTCATGTAGCCCCCTCAAATAAGTCTCTTTGTAACCGGAGCTTAACAGTATATTCTGCCATGCTCTGATGTCAACCGGGGTGATCTGATTAATTGGTTTATCTTTAAAATATGGCAGGATCCGGTTTGTGAAGCGACTTTTCCGGTTCCTGACAGTGGAGGCCCTGAGGCGGTGGTTTATGTCCTCTATATAGAGATCATAGAGCGCCTGAAAAGTCATGTCAGGGGTTCCCTGTTGCTTCTGGAGGAACTCGAGCTCCCAGGCTTTCGCATCCCGCTGCCGGGTGAAGCCGCGTTTGAGCTTCTGCCGGCGCTGGCCCTGCCAGTCGGTATAGTAGAATTTACAATACCAGGTCTTTTGTGCTTTGTCATAATATGACGGCATAGATCATCTTCCTTTCATTCTGGCCGGGGGCGGCATAGGAATGAGGGGAAGGTATATCAATTTGATTTTGAATCAGAAGAAACAGGGGCTTTAAAAAATATATTTATTGTATTAAGCATAGTATTAACTTCTAGCTTTTTAAGTACAGACTCCAGCAAAACTAATTTTTCGTCATTAGATAGAGAACTTACAATTTCTTTAATATCACTGTCTTTTAGTTTTTCTCCTGTTTCGATACTGTAATAGTCATTTGAATTATTGTAAATCATTTCGATAACTTGATCTAAAACAATATTGAAATATTTAGGGTATTTCAACAGATTTTCTTTTGTTACATATAAAGTAATAGTACCAGGAAGTTGAACATTATTTTGTAGTGATGACGAGCTATTAATATCATCGTTTAGTTCTTTTCCTTTTTTACCTGTTAAAAGATAGTCAAGAGATACCATAAAAAAATCAGCTATTTTTTCAAGCATATCTAGTTTGGGCTCTCGTTGCCCTTTTTCGTATAAAGAGTATGCTGCCGGAGAAATTCCCAATGCTTCAGCTACTTCTTTTTGGATCAATCCGCGTGATTCCCTTAAATATCGCAATGTATTACTAAATTCACTCATTTGCTCACCTCTATAATAAATATAACATGAATCAACTATATGTCAATGTAAAAAAAACTAAATCAACAAAATGAAAATTATGTGTTGACAATCAACAAAATGTAAATTATACTTGTCCTATAAATCAACAATATGTTGATAAGAAAGGAGGAGGCCAATGAAACTTAGCAGAACTAAAGTTAGCCTGCTGATGGCAAAGCAGCTTATTAATCAGATGACAGTGGCAGATAAGGCCGGAATATCCCGCCAGACCATGTCAGCGGTGATGAATGGCCGGAACTGTCGACCAGAGTTACTGGGACGCATCAGCAAGGCCCTGGGAGTAGAACCAGAAGAAATTATTGAGTAACCATTAAAAATGCCGGGGGCGGCATAGGAATGGGCGAGAAGGCCCACACATCACCCCGTACTTTCAGGTACAGGGTTCCTGATCGGGAGCAGAGAGGCCGTTCTGGCCAGAGCTAAAAAACTTGTGATGTCATAAGTTGCGATATCGCAACAGGAAAGGAGAACCGCATTGAAAAGCACAAATAAGAAGATTCAGGAGATCGCGGCCTTACAGTCTGAACTGGATCGCCGAACAGAGGTTGAAGGACAGGCTTCCAGGCTGATTTCTGAGTGCAGGTTTAGCGAAGCTGTGGAGCTGCTTAATTCTTTGAGCAGTTCCGGAAAGGAGAGATAGGATTGAGTAAATTACTACTTACGGCTGCCGAGGTGGCCGAGATCATGGATTGTTCTGAGCGCCACGGCTATAAGCTGATTCAGGAGTTAAACGCGGAGCTGAAGGACAAAGGGTACATAATCAGAACCGGAAGGATTCCGAGGCGCTACTTTTTCGAGAGAACCGGCTTAACCGATCAGGAAGAAGGTGCCTGATGAATTTATCACAGCACAGGCGCATTACCGATCAGGAGCTTGCGGAGCTGCTGCAGGGTATGGATCAGGCAGAGCAGGACGGTACCTTTGATGGATTGTTTTGCAGAGAATTGCCGGAAGTGGCGGCACCGGCCAGTAAGGAACAGCTCCTTCAGAGCATCGGGCCGGGAATGAATCTGACAAAGGGGTTCTTTCGAAAGATTTATGGCTATGAAGTATCATATCCGGGATTTAAGGAGACAGCTCTTTGCACACTGGAAGAGGCCGGCTGTACAAAGGCCAGGGCCTACTATGATGAGATCATCGGAGAGTACCAGAGGCAGCAGGATGATGCGATCAGGCCGGTGGCTGCGGAGTATTTAAAGGAATGTAACAGAAAATGGGAACAGAAGGAAGGTGAAGGAGAACGGAAGCGACAGAAAAACAGCTCACGACAGGAGATGTGGAAGGACTTTGGGGAGCTGCTGAACTTTCAGTAGATCAGAAGGGGAAGACAAAACAGAGTATAGGTAACTGCATAAAGGCATTATGTTATGATGAGCGCACCAAAGGAATGTTCAAGTACAATTTAATGGTAGGTAAGGTTGAGATTCAGGGTGCATGGTGGAATCGTAGCACTGAAAGCCTTTCTGATAATGATATTAACAACATCCGCCTGTTTCTTGAACAAAATTATGGTTTGAGTCACGAAAAAAATATTCCCAGAGCGATTGATATTATAGCCCATCAGAATGCATATCACCCGATCAGGGACTATTTAAACGGTCTTGAGTGGGATGGGATTGAACGGATCGAGAATCTATTTCCGAGGTACTTGGGGGCAGAGCGGTGCGAGTATACGACGATGGCAACTAAAGTATTCATGATGGGAGCCATTGCGAGAGTGTTTAAGCCTGGTATTAAGTACGATACAATGGTATGTGTTGTTGACGATCAACAGGGCGGTGGTAAATCTACAATGGCGCGGTTTATGGCTATTAAAGATGAGTGGTTTACAGACGATATAAAGAACCTCGATGATGAGAATATATACCGCAAGCTACAAGGCCACTGGATCATAGAATTTTCCGAGATGTTAGCCACAAGTAATACCAAAACTGTGGAAGCGATTAAGGCATTTTTAAGCAAGTTAAAGGATACGTATAAAATTCCATATGACCGTTACTCACAGGATATTCCCAGGCAATGTGTGTTTTTTGGAACGACGAACAATCTTAATTTCCTGCCGAATGATAAGACAGGAAACAGGCGTTTTATCCCTGTTCTTGCAGACAGGAAACAGGCGGAGGTACACCCACTTGATAATGAGCAGGAAACCAGAGAATATGTAATTAAGGCATGGGCGGAAGCTATGGCAATTTATAAGAGTGGGGAGTATTCCCTTGTCTTTCCCAAAAATATGGAAAAACAGCTTGATGAGTTGAGAGAGGATTTTACGCCGGAAGATCCTAAGGTGGGTGTTATACAGTTATGGTTAGATACCTGCAGATATGATTCCGTTTGTTCTATCCTGCTTTACAAGGAAGCTCTGGGGAATAGGTACCAGGAGCCAAAGCAATGGGAACTGAGGGAAATTAATGATATTATGAACCATAATATTGTTGGTTGGGAAAAGCATTCAACAAAAGACCAGCAAGTGCGATTCCCGGAATATGGTAAACAAAGAGCTTGGGACAGAAGTGTCCACGATAAAGTGTCCACGGACGGCTTTGTATTTATGGACAGTGAAGCCTGACAGATTGAGTTACCCTTTAAGTAGTTGTTGTGGACAGGCTCGTGGACGGCTTTGTGGACAGACTTGTGGACACGAACCTCATTATAAAACCTATACTATTTACTTTTTGTCCCCCATGTCCCCTTAATAATAAGATAAAACAATAATAATGAGATAAAGTAGATGTTGTATATAAGATAGGTCTTTTGGTGGATTAGTTGTGGACATGTGGACAGGCAAAATAGAGTGAAAAGAAATGGAGGAATTAATAACATGAAAACTAAAGAAATCGTATTTAGGGGATTTAACCGTTCTGAATTAAGACAGATTAAAAAGAGGATAGGTAAGTCGGGGGAGGAAGATTGCAACATGAATTTTGTACAGGAGGTTGCCGATATTGTAGGTGCTGATGTATTTACGCTTATTCAGCCAGACGGGCAGATATCATTAATAAAGGCAGGTGAATAAACATGACCCCTAACCAGATTCCGCCAGACCCGTTAGAGCGTATCGCCGACGCCCTGGAGTTGATCAGCAGCACATTAAAGAGTATTGGCCAGTCACTCGACCTCATGTCGGATGTTCTGGCAGATGCCCAGGTAAAGAACCAGTACGGCAGCGCGATCGCGGTAACAGGAACGATTCAGCAGATATAAAAATCAGCCCCATAGGAAGCGCGAACTTCCTACAGGGCCAGAGCAGCCGGAGGCCGCTACCATATCACATACATATTGTAGCATACTTTCCGGAAGAAAGGAAAGAGATGGACGAGGGAAAAATATTTGAAAAGTTATTGAAAATTACCGGTGATGAGGGTTTAAGGGTGAGTTTTGTTCCGTTTCATGCCAACTATGGGCGAGTAAAGGGGGATCGTATCGGGCTTTATATAGGCATGGGGATGCAAGATATTAATTATACGCTTGCTCATGAGTTGGCTCATCATTTTTTACATTATGATAAGGGGAATTTGATAAATAGCAGCAGGAGCCGGGAGTATGAAGAACAGGCGGATCGGGCAGCTAAGATGTTATTAGATGCTTTGGCTGTGTAAAGGAGAAGAAAGTGTATGATTACAAGGGAATATTTCAACAGGGTAACTCTGGAATTAGTAGAGGCTTTATATGCTATCCCTATAGAGGAGATTGAAGAAACCCGGCGGGACTGGCTGAATGAGTTGGATCTCTGCCCGAAAGCGATAGATTTTTGTAATGCGGTAACTGACGCGGTAATTGAGTATAAATTGGAGGCAGAAGAATGCAGATGATTATGATTCCGGAAGAGAGATATAATCGTATGGTCGAAAGTTACGATAAGGCCGTGGAGGAACTGCAGGAACTTAGGAAGCAGTTGCAGGCGTTGAAGGAAGGTGATCGTTCTGGCGGTGAAAATTAAAGTATCCTATGAGCGCCCGGAGGAACTGCAGCGTCTCCTGAACCGGCTTCGCCCTGATGTGAAGCACTGGAAGATATCCGGGAACCGGGAGGGGCAGTTTAAAAAAGCATACATAGAGTTGAAAGAGCACCCGGCATAAGCTGGGTGTTTTTTGAAAATAATTCTATAAAACTATTGACATATGGTGCACGATATAATATTATATATACATAAGGAGGTGATACAAAGATGGCTAAAGGGGATAGCCGAAAGAAAAAGAAAAGCCCCGTCAACTGGATTGAAGTCGTAGTTCAATTCCTGACAGGGCTAATCACAGGGATTATCATTCTGATAATCGACAAGCTATGGAAATAGCGGAGAGGGGCGAAAGCCCTTCTCTACTAAAAGAATATCATAAAAAGCCATCTTTAACAACATGAGAATTGCAATAATTGTTATCATTTCAATAACAGCCGGTTTTATTGGGCGAAAAATATATGTGAACTGGAGGGATAAACATGCCGGTCGGTGATCCGAAGCCCCAAACCGTAGCGACGAGGAAATACGAACAAAAAGCAGGGTGGGTAAGTAAGTCTTATAAGCTGAAAAGAGAAGTGGTTGAGCAGTTCGCAGAAGCGTGCGAAAAGGCAGGAGTAAGCCAGGCGGCACAGCTCACAAAGATGATGAATGAGTTTGCAGAACAGCAAGTAAAATAGTTTCGACGGTCGAAACTTTTAAGGGCCGGTTTTCTGCATTGAAAAGATCATATAGAAACAGCGGAAAACCTGACAAAACCTGAAATAAAGATTGCATACCCCCGCCCAATCTGATAAAATAGTCTTAAGCAAACAGAATATTGAAAGTACCCCGGTTCAACATACTGCCAGACCGGAAGCTGAAGATACACGGCGCGGGAATAGTTTTCGTCTTAAATGACGTTTACTGTTCCCGCGTCTTTTTGTTTGCCCAGTAATTTCTTCTTTTCAAATTCTCCTTGAACCCGTGAGGCGGCGGGGCAATTCCGCCTCTCATATTGTCCACAGGACGTTAAACAGGAAAGGAATGTACTATGGAAGAGAATTCCAATATGACAGAGCAGACCCAGGCCGAGAATATGGGGAATGAAACAGAAGCACAGGGAGCCGATCAGGCGGCTGCCGGATCAGGAAAGGAACAGAAGCTTTTTACCCAGGACGAGGTAAACAGTTTTGTTCAGTCCAGGATCAGCAGGTTAAAAGGCCAGATCAATAAGGAAGCCCAGGCGGAGTATAGCCAGAAGCTTGCGGAGCTGCAGGCCAGAGAATCCAAACTGATGGTAAAAGAAGCGCTCCACGAAAGAAATATGCCGCGAGAACTGGCGGATATCATTACCTGTGATGATGAAAATGATTTAAATACGAAGTTAGAAGCATTACAGAAAATATATGGTGATAAAGCCAAAGAAGAGAAGCCCAAAGGTTTTGTGATGGTGGGAGCGCGCCCGGCTGAAAGTAGCGGAAGACTACCGGCCGGCCCTGATCCAGTGCGCAAAGCAATGGGGCTTGATTAAGAAAGGATAAGATACTATGGCAATTGATTTAGTAACACAATATCTTCCCTATGTGGACGAGCTGTTCACAACGGAAAGCAAAAAGTCTCTCCTGACCAATCAGGATTTGTCCTGGACAGGAGCGCATACAGTAAAGGTTTATAAGGTTACAACAGCCAGTATGAACGATTATGGCCGTACTGGTCCTGCAGCGGGTGAGTGGTCAAGGTATGGTCAGGTACAGGGTTTAGACGCTACAACGGAGGAATTTACTTTAAAGAAGGATCGTTCCTTTACTTTCGCGGTTGATAAACTGGACAAGGACGAGACAGGCGGTACACTGGCGGCGGCTTCTGCACTGGCCAGACAGGTGCGTGAAGTGGTGATCCCGGAGGTAGATACCTATGTGTACGGTGTGATGGCTGCCGGAGCCGGCCATAAGCCTACGGCGGTGACGCTCACCAAAACGAATATCTATGAGCAGATCATCACGGCAAACAATACCCTGGACAATGCAGAAGTGCCGGAGACTGGACGTGTGATCGTGGTAACGCCTGATGTCTATCTGCTGATGAAGCAGTGCAAGGATATCGTCATGGAGACGGACATCGGCAATGATTTGAGGCTGAAAGGCGTCATTTCCAACTTAGACGGGGCCTATGTCATTAAAGTACCCAAAATGCGTCTGCCGGCCGATTTTGGTTTTATGATTGCCCATCCGGTTGCAACGGTGGCGCCAACAAAGCTTGAGGATTACAAGACCCACCAGGACCCGCCGGGAATCAGTGGTGAGTTGGTAGAGGGCCGTATCTGCTATGATGCGTTTGTTCTGGAGAATAAGGCGAAAGCGATCTACTACCAGGCGCAGCCGACAACATAATAAGGAGCGCCCCGGACTTTCCCGTAGCGGATTGCCTGGGGCGTTTTGTTAAGGTTTAATGCTAACATTTGCTAACGTATCCGGAGATTTCGGAGGCCCTAAAAAGAGGTATGGGGACATCGTCATACGCATGTGGAACCTCAGAATACCTCAAACTTAAGTGGATTTGTTGCCACCGTTACGCATGTGCAGAACCTTACAAAACCTAATTTTAGACTATACAGGGAGGAACACCACCATGACAAATGAACAGCTTGTAATCAGGATCAAGGCCGGGGAGGACGTGGCCGATCATATGGAGCAGCTTTACAACCAGACGCGCCGCTTTATCCACTCGATCGCCTGGAGGTTCCGGGGAGTTGGTGAGGTGGAGGACTTGGAGCAGGAGGGATATCTTGCGCTATACGATGCCATTGACGGTTTCGATCCTGCTGCCGGCTGTAAATTCCTCACCTATGCGGAGTATAAGATCAGGCAGCGAATACAGCGGTATCTGCAGATGAACGGCTCCTGTATGCGGCTGCCTGTGCATTGCCAGGAGAAGGTCAGGCAGTATGAGCGGTTCATATCGGAGTACGAGCGGGAGCATGGCCGGGAACCTTCAGAATGGGAGACAGAGGCGCGTTTGGGCTTTACCCCTGAACAGGTCGACGAGATCAGGAAAAGCGCCTGTATGGCGAAACTGGGGAGCCTGGACAGCCCCGTGTATGGTCTGGACGGCGGGGAAGATGCTACGATGGGCGAGTTGGTGGCCGATCCTGCCGATCTGGAGGAAGAGGTTCTCGATCAGATACAGAGAGAGCAGCTTTGCGCTGTCCTATGGGAGTGCGTGGACAGCCTGGAGGGAAGACAACCGGAGGTAATACGGAAGAGATACCAGGAGGGATTCACCATGGCGGCAATAGGGGCCGATTGCGGCGTAACCGCAGAAGCAGTCAGGCAGATGGAAAGAAAGGCTTTGAGGGCGCTCAGAGGCGGCAGGAACCGTAAGAAGCTGCTGCCGTTTATGGAAGTTTACGGAATGGCTCTCACCGGGAACGGAGTGGGGAGATTCAACCGAACCTGGACCAGCTCCACGGAGCGGGCGGCGCTCTGGGATATGGAGAGGGAAGAGGAGTTCCAGAAGCACCTGAAATGGCTGGAGGAGTACCGAGGGAAGGTTATGGCGTGATACTATTTTGATACTGATATTTTTGGCAAAGAGGTCAAAACAAACGTGCGTTCGATAAAATAAGCACGTAAAATAAAGGAAAATCAAAGATTTCATGAGAAGCAAGGAAAAGCCCGGATAGGGGAGCTATCCGGACTCTTCTGAGGGGAGTATAAATAATTAATAAGGATGAGGAAATCTAATTCCTCACTTTAATTATAATATAGGCAGATAAAAAAAGCAAAGTTATTTTAAAATTTTTTTGTATATTATTTGAACAGTCAGCCATACTAACGGTGTAACAAAAATTCCGACAGGAGGTATCATAAGATGTCCAATAACAACTACAATGATAACTACAACGATTGCAGCAATTCTTCCAGAAACAACAGCCAGAACAGCAATCAGAACAACAGCCAGAACAGCAGCCGCAACAACAACCAGAATAACAGCCAGAATAAGTCTGACTATTAATCTGTCTGGCAGTACGAAAATAACAGCCTGTCAGTAGGCTTGTGATTTCGTCAAAAAGCACAGGGATACGATGCTTATAAGCATAATCTCCCTGTGCTTTTTGCTGTTCTCTCACCTTTTATGCGGCGATGACCAGAAAGATAAACTTTTCACGGGGAGTGAATATAATGGTATTAGAAAGGACAGGTGATTGTATGTTCAAGACAATACCGATTGGTGAAGTCGATTATTATATAGAAAACGAATACGATATGATGGTGATTGATCTGCGTAACGCCGCATCGTATCAGAGAGCCCACATAAATGGGGCTGTCAATATCCCGTATGAAGAGATCGATCAGAGGATTTCAGAACTGCCCAGGGATAAAATTCTGGTTTTTTACTGCGCAAGAGGCGGACAAAGCATGATGGTATGCCGCTATCTGTCCCGCATGGGATATTCGGTGCTGAATGTGGCCAATGGAATCGCCTATTATCGGGGAAAATATCTGGTTCGGGGGTAAATTCATTGACAGATGCGCCCTGTAAGACTTAAAATATACCTATTAATGCAAGAAGGAGAATTTACTTATGAAATATATGATTGCGTCCGATATCCACGGTTCCGCGTTCTACTGCAGAAAGCTGCTGGAAGCGTTTGAGGAATCAGGAGCGAATCGCCTTGTTTTACTGGGAGATATCCTTTATCACGGACCAAGAAATGACCTTCCAAAGGAGTATGCCCCCAAAGAAGTGCTTGCCATGCTAAACGGCTGCAAAGACAGGATCTACTGTGTCAGGGGCAACTGTGATACGGAGGTGGACCAGATGGTGCTGGAATTTCCTGTGATGGCGGACTATGCGCTGCTGGCGATTGATGGAATCACCATCTATGCCACACATGGCCACGTTTATCATGAGAATCACCTTCCACCCATGCAGAAGGGGGATGTGCTGCTTCATGGGCACACCCATGTGCTCCGGGCGGATCGGTGCGGGGATATTACCATCTTAAATCCCGGTTCCGTATCCATACCGAAGGAAGGCAATCCGCCGACATACGCGATTCTGGAGGATGGGATCTTTCGGATCCTGGATTTCGAGGGACGCGTGATTAAAGAGAAGAACCTGGGAGAATAAAGTGAAAAAAACATTTGAACTCATTGCACCGTGCCATTTTGGCATGGAAGCTGTATTAAAAAGAGAAATTACGGATCTGGGCTATGATATCACGCTGGTGGAAGACGGCCGTGTGACATTTATCGGAGATGAGGAGACCATCTGCCGCGCGAACATATTTCTGCGCACGGCAGAGCGGATCCTGTTGAAGGTGGGAAGTTTTCATGCGGAAACCTTTGAAGAGCTGTTTCAGAATACGCGGAATATTCCGTGGGAGGAATATCTTCCCCAGGATGGTAAGTTCTGGGTTGCAAAGGCGTCCTCCATTAAAAGTAAGCTGTTCAGCCCCTCCGATATCCAGTCGATCATGAAGAAAGCCATGGTGGAACGGATGAAGAAGGCGTACGGTCTGGAATGGTTTCCGGAGACGGGAAGCAGCTATCCGCTTCGTGTATTTTTGTATAAGGACGAGGTGACGGTCGGCATCGATACTTCGGGAGAGTCGCTTCATAAGAGAGGCTACCGTACCCTTACCAGCAAGGCTCCCATCACGGAGACTCTGGCTGCGGCCCTGATCATGATGACGCCGTGGAACCGGGACAGAATTCTGGTGGATCCCTTCTGCGGAAGCGGCACCTTCCCGATTGAGGCGGCGATGATCGCAGCCAACATGGCACCGGGGATGAACCGTTCCTTTCTGGCGGAAGACTGGAAGAATGTGATCCCGAGGAAATTCTGGTATGAGGCCATGGATGAGGCGGCGGATCTGCTGGATACAGAGGTGGAAGTCGATATTCAGGGTTACGATATTGACGGGGAGATCGTGAAGGCCGCGAGAGCCAACGCGGAGTCTGCCGGAGTGGATCATCTGATTCATTTTCAGCAGAGGCCGTTGAGCGCCCTCAGCCATCCGAAGAAGTATGGATTTATTATTACAAACCCGCCCTACGGCGAGAGAATTGAGGAGAAGGAGAATCTGCCGGCGCTGTATAAGGAGATCGGTGAACGGTTCCGCGCGCTGGATTCCTGGTCCCTCTATATGATAACCGCTTATGAGGAGGCGGAACGGTACGTTGGAAGAAAGGCGGACAAGAACCGGAAGATCTACAATGGTATGATGAAGACGTATTTCTACCAGTTTATGGGACCGAAACCTCCAAAGCGCAAAACAGGAGATTAATTGATTGAAGGCAGGAAAATGGTTGGGAACGGCGGCCGTTCTGGTGCTTGCCGGTACGGCTGTGATCTGGATTAACGGCCGGTGGCCGGAATTAAGCGGTCCGGAGCAGGAATCGGCCGTTACAGGTACCGGAGAGACAGGCACAGAATCCCAGGAGGACAGTGGAGAGCAGGAAAGCGCAGGACGGAGCAGCAGGGAGAGTCACGGACCATTGGAGCCGGAGTCAGAAAGCAGCGAGGAACGTGACGGGGCAGTACGGGAGGATCCGGTGCCCCAGGTGCTTCCGGCGGCTTATGACGGCCGTACAACCGGCCGGGCGCCTTCCATTAAGAATCAGGGCTCTCTCGGAACCTGCTGGGCATTTGCATCGCTGATGGCGCTGGAAGCGCGTTTGCTGCCCGATGAGAACTATGACTTTTCCGAGGACCACATGTCCCTGAATAATGGATTCTGTATTCCGCAGAGTGATGGAGGGGAGTACACCATGTCTATGGCCTATCTCCTGTCCTGGAAGGGGCCTGTCCTGGAAGCGGATGATCCCTATGGAGACGGGGTCTCACCCGATGGCCTGAAGGCAGTAAAGCATGTCCAGGGAGTGGAGCTGGTGCCGGGAAAAGATTATGAGAAGATTAAGCGGGCTGTCTTACAGTACGGAGGCGTACAAAGCTCCCTCTATACTTCCATGACGAACGAGGAAAGCAGGTCCGCCCATTATAATGAGGATCAGTACGCCTACTGCTATATCGGATCGGAACCGCCGAATCACGATTCTGTGATCATCGGCTGGGATGACGGGTATCCGCGGGAGAATTTTAATACGGAAGTTAACGGCGACGGGGCCTTTATCTGCATGAACAGCTGGGGAGACGATTTTGGAGACGACGGATATTTTTACGTGTCATATTACGACTCCAATATCGGGCTGAACAATATTATATATACGGACGTGGAAGATCCGGATCATTACGATCATAACTACCAGACGGATTTAAGAGGCTGGGTGGGACAGCTGGGATACGGTTCCGATACGGTATGGTTTTCCAACGTTTATGAGGCGCAGGGGAAGGAGACGCTAAAAGCTGTGGGCTTCTATTCCACGGACAGGCATTCTTCCTATGAGGTCTATGTTGTGAGACAGCCTGGAGATGAGGAAGCCATAAAGTCAGGCGACGGTTTCCGGAACCGGCGGCTGGCGGCGTCGGGAAATCTCGATTATGCGGGCTTTTATACGATTCCTCTGGAAGCAGAACCGGAGGAAGGGCTGGAGCTTGAACCGGGGGAGCGGTTTGCCGTGATGGTAAAGCTGACGACACCGGACAGCGTCCATCCGGCTGCGATCGAATACGATGCGGGGGATGGAAAGACCATCGTGGACATCAGTGACGGTGAGGGATATATCAGTCCTGACGGGGTGAATTTTACCAGGGTCGAGGAGAAGCAGAAATGCAATCTCTGCCTGAAGGCCTATACCACGGACAGACGATGAATCGTTACTGTTCACGGCCAGTCCGGCACCCACCGCCTGCTCTGGCTCTGGCGCTTCCCACGGTCCTTCCAGTTCCGGTTTCGGGCATAAGCACTTCTAAACGTGCAGGATTTTTCTAAAAGCCAGGGAAAACGCCCAAACTCGCTGCGCTCAAACAGGTGGGCATTTTCCCTGAACGAAAAATTCTGCGCGTTAAGAATTGCTAATGTCCTGCAAAGTCACAGGAACGGCCGGGGGAACAGGCAGAGCCAAACCGGAATGCGGCGCTCCAGGCGGGGAGCAAACAGTAACTTAAAAGTAATAGCTAAGTTATCGCTGTTAAATCACATTTTATAATTATATTACTTGAAGTGCGGCTCCAATATCTGTATAATCGTTTTATATTATAACAATCATATTTTATTTCGTGGTTTTATAAAATGAATCCCGACCGCCAATGCCCTGAAATCAGAACCTCCGCCGCCTTCACCAAATGAAAGGGTCAAAAATATGCTGAATAACGAGGAAAAAATAAACGTTGATATCATGCAGGACGCTTCCGAGATCGTCCGTTACGACGAGACAGGCATACCGCTCTACATACAGACAGGCGAATTGTCCCGGTATCCGGACAGGAAAGCACTGTGCCACTGGCACGATGACCTGGAATTTATCAGAATTGTACATGGTGAGATGAATTATTATATTAATGGGAAGAATCTGGTTCTGAAAGAACACGATGGGATCATGGTCAACACGAGGCAGATGCATTACGGTTCCTCCATTAACCAGAACGATTGTTCCTTTCTCTGCATTCTTGTTCATCCTGCGCTGTTTTCATCAAACAGGCTGATTTATCAGAAGTATCTGCTGCCGCTTCTGGAAGACCGCGAGACTGAATTTGTATATCTGGATTCCGGCCGACCCGATCACGGATTTATACTGGACTGCCTGATGGAAATGACACAACTGAAAGAACACGGTGAGTATGGATATGAACTGGAGATCATCGGATTATTCTATCTCATATGGAGACATCTGGCCCGGCAGTTCAAGGCCGGTAAAACTGCCGCTCCGGGCATTGAAGACATGGATACGAAAGTTCAGAAAGATATGGTTTCCTTTATTTACCAGCATTACACGGAAAAGCTGACACTCTCAGCCATAGCCGCCTCCGGCGGAGTGTGCCGGAGCAAATGCTGTCAGATATTCAAAAAATACTTATGTCAATCACCGATTGATTTTTTAAATTCCTACCGGCTGGAGGTAAGTTCCCATCTTCTTAAAAAGACGGATAAAAGCATTACAGAGATCGCAACAGAATGTGGATTTAACCACTTAAGCTACTATTCCGAGCTGTTTATGCGCCATTATGGCTGCACGCCCAGACAGTTTCGCAGTCAGCATCCTGCAGACAGCTGACAAGCCGGTATGGGGGAAGGTAATCGCTGCCGGATTGTCAGCACAGTTCAACGGTTCGTTAAAACGAACGGAATGCAGGTTTATCTCGCGTTTTTAATAGGCACTCCACCCCCCGTCTATCGTCAGCGTCTCACCGTTGATGAAGGAAGCAGCGTCAGAAGCCAGGAACACCGCCGCGGTGGCAACTTCATCTGCGGATCCGTTGCGGTGACGGCCGGCATTTCCCGTTACCGCCTTCGTAAAGCCCAGCTTGCTGGGTTCCCGCATTCCGCTTCCGATGTTGCTCTCGATCGCGCCGGGACACAGGGCGTTGCAGCGGATTCCCGCATCAGAATACATGAACGCCACATTCTTTGTCAGACCTACTACGGCAAATTTCGAGGTCGTGTAGGCCAGACCGCCGCGGCCGGCACAGAGTCCGCTTAAGGATGCCGTATTGATGATGGTGCCCTCGCGGTTTTCTTTCAGGAAATACTGAACCGCTTTCCGGCATGCGTACATAACGCTGTTTAAGTTAATGTTCATGATTCTCTCCCACATGTCGTCCGGCATCTCGGCAATCGGAAGAAGATTATCCATAATACCGGCATTGTTGATGACCACGTCCACTTTGCCAAAGGCCTCGATGGTATAGTCAATCATAGCTTCTACTTCCTCTTTACTCGACACATTCACCCTGCGAATCTTAAGCTTATCTCCATACTCCGGCTCCAGTTCTTCCTGAAGTACTTTCAGGCTCTCTTCGTTGATATCCGCAGCCACCACGGAGGCGCCCTCCGCCAGATACCGCTCCACCATAGCTTTTCCGATTCCGGAACCTCCGCCAGTGATTACAGCGGCTTTCCCCTTTAACGCCCCGATCATACATTTTGTCATACTGATATACCTCCTCTAAACTTATCTGACCCTGTCAGAATTTTGCCTCAGTATAAAATAATTTTAGAGGAGTGTCAATACAGCCATTTTTTTCGTTTATTTTTTGACAAAACCGGTTAAAAATTGGAACAGTCTATTACTTTTCCATGTTTCCGGCAGAGAACCATAATCCGCATCATAAGCGAAAACTGCATTTTTCCGCCGTAGCAGTCCGTCGATTCATTTTCCTTCAAAAGCCGGTTCCACAGCCGCTCCACGCGGCTTCCATATTCCTGGTCCAGCCGGTAAACAGAAGGGTTTTCTTCAAAAACCGGCACCGGACGGTGGTACGGAGGTATGGCAAACAAAAACAGCATCGCCCCCATATTCATCACGCATTCTTCCCCTTCCAGCTCACCGCCTTCCTCCGCCTGCATCTTCCAGATATGAAACGGATAAAGAATAAATACCATGCCTGGCTCCAGCGGATAAATCCGGTTGTTTAAGTACATGCGCCCTCTTCCCTTCCGTATGGACAGCACGGTCACATCCTCCCTGTTTTCAAAGGCCCCCTCCCCTTTGAAGCGAAAGGAGCGCGCCTTCAGCCTTTCCGGCAGTAATTCCGGTGAAAAATACTGTTTTCCGCGAAACCCGGAGTCTTCTCTCGTCTCCAGTGAACATTCCATATTTCTTCCCTCCTGTCCCCTTATCTGCTTTCATAACCGCCATGTACGGAAAAACGCTGGTACTCTCCGGGCGTCATTCCGTGTCGCTCGGAAAAGATTCTGATAAACGTATGAGAACTGTTATACCCGCACGCAAATGCAACATCAATCACCGGCATCCGGCTGTTTTCCAGCAGCGACTCCGAATACGTCATTCGAAGCTCTGTGAGAATCCCGCTGTGATCCAGACCAAAGTTTTCCTTCAAAAGGGGATTTACAGAATTCTTCTCCATGTATAAAGCTTTTGCCGTGTCCTGCGTGGTCAGAGGTTCCCGGTAATGGCCAAACAGATGGTTAAGGATCAGCAGCGCCCGCACGTCAATATGAGCCGCCTCGCTACCGCCTTCCGGAAGGACGGCTTTCTGGTACTCCTGAGGCGTCAGCCCCATCACCTGTTTAAAGGATCTGTAAAAAGAAGTCTCTGAATGGTATCCCACATAGCGCGCGATATACTGCATTGTCAGGCCTCCAAAATGCATCATATCACAGGCCCGGTCCACCCTCGCACGGTTTAACAGGCTTGCAAAGCTCTGTCCTGCCACAAGATTTAACTGGCAGCTGACCACCCGGTCCGTGACACCATAGGCAGACGCAAGCTTTTCCCTCGTCAGATTCTCATTACTGTAGGTAAAAATATGCTGAAGCAGCTTCCAGGCCAGACTTCGCTCAAACCTGTTTTCCTGCCCTTCCTGCCGCTCATACTCCCTCGCTGAATACCGGAGAAACAGCGTGACGATCTCCAGAAACAGCGAGTATCCATGTACGATATCTGCTGCTTCGCTCCCGGATCCCTCCTCGATCAATTCTTCCATCAGTGATCTGACATATTCCTCATTTTCCCCGCGCAGCATCACCACAGGGGAACTCTCTGTCAGGACAGTCATCGTAATTTTCAAACTGTTCCGATAGGCGATATAAGAGGCTGACGCATAATCAAATGGACAGCAGAACAGCTCCAGAACCTCCCCCCAGTCCGGTTCGAACTGATAGATATGGTACGTGTGAAGCCAGCCAAAGCTCCCTTTTTTAAGTTTCAGCTTTACTCCGTTTACATGAAGAATACCGCTGCCGGAGGCAGTAAAAAAAATCAGGGATTCACACGCAAATACAGGCGGAGACTTCTCTGTAATGACTCGTTTTTCGGGATTGAATCCAAACTTCATGACGTCCCTCCTTTTTCCACGTTTCCTTCACTCCAGACCGGAGTTATCCACTTTGTAAGTCTTTTTCCACTTTTTATACCTGTTATTTTACTTACAAATACAGGTTATGTCCATACTATTGTAAATTTTTCCCACTTATTCTTCCTGTTTGTTAACAATCAAACGGGTTTGCCCACAAATTATCTATAAATTTTTGAGATTACAACATGACCGGATGCAAAAAAACAGCGCCTGAGGCGATCTGCTTCAAGCGCTGTTTCTACATTTTAACTGCTCATGCCTTCCATAATCCATGCAGATTACAGTACGCATATACCTCTAAGACCTCATCATCCTCGCTGATCATGAACTCTGCCTGAGGCTCCTGGCCCGGTTTCAGTTCTTTCCTCTGATTGCCCTGCTTTGTCGCCAGCGCAATCCATTCGATATAATGCTCTTCAAGCATCGGATGGCTGGTGGAACCTACCGTTACAGTTACCTTCTGACCATCTGTATGTATCACGGGGACATGTTTTTCAACCGCGGCATCCGTGGTATTAGGAACCAGTTCCTTCATGGCTTCCCCACAGCAGACGACAGGAACACCGCTGTTTTTTACATATGCGATAATATTTCCGCAGTGGCTGCAAACATAAAATTTCATAAGAACACCCCTTTCGTTATGTAATATCTATAGTTTGAGTTTACCACATTTATTCCTGATTACAAGTCTTTACGGGCATATTAACGGAAAATTAGCAAATTAATCCAGGATCTGTCTGGCTGCCCCATAGATACCGGCGTCATTGCCCAGCGTAGCCAGCACGATTCCGCTCTTATTCTTGGAAATAGGGGTATACTGATCGTAATGCTTATAGATGGTATCAATCAGGAACTGTCCCGCCCTTGACACGCCGCCTCCGATTACAAACACTTCTGGATCCACTACCATGGAGATCTGTGCCAGTGCGAGCCCCAGATAATGGCCTACCACCTCCATCGTCTCAAGCGCCAGTGCATCGCCGGCCTTCGCGGCATCCAGCACGTTCTTCGCGGTAATGCGGTCGCCAAATTTCCTCATTGCAGACGGCGCATCCGATGCCGCCATCTTTCTTCTGGCCTCCCGCGCAATGCCCGTAGCGCTGGAAATCTGCTCCACACAGCCTACGCCGCCGCAGTTGCAGTGCTCCGTCTCCTCGTCGCGGATATGAATGTGGCCGATCTCTCCGGCCAACCCATGCTTTCCTGCAACGATCTTCTGTCCGATGATAACACCGCCGCCAACACCGGTTCCCAGGGTGACCATGACGATATCATCAAACCCCTTACCGCCGCCCTGCCACATCTCGCCAAGAGCAGCCACATTGGCATCATTGCCGCTCTTTACCGGCATTCCGCCGAGGAGCCCGCTTAACTCTTTTCCAGGATTTACATTACGCCAGCCTAAGTTTACGCATACTTCCACAGAGCCGTCCGGCATAACCGGTCCGGGAACTCCCAGTCCGGCACCGACCACCTCTTCCATCGGGATCTGCTTCTCCTCCAGAGTCTTTAAGATAGAGGCCGCCACATCACCGATGATATACTTTCCGCCCTCTTCTTTTCTCGTTGGAACTTCCCACTTTAACAGAAGGTCACCTGTCGTTTCGAATAACCCGATCTTTACACTGGTTCCGCCTACATCAATGCCAATACATTTCTTTCCCATTTTGAACGATACTCCTTTTCCCTTTTGTATTATCCGGCGGCGCATTCGGTTTTCCTCCTGCGCCGCATCACATTTTACTGTCTATAAGGATCTTGCAACCTCAGCCACATGATCGGCCGTAAAGCCAAAATGCTCAAACAGCTGGTTTGCCGGACCGCTGGCTCCGAATCCGGTCATGGTCACGCAGGCGCCGTCCAGTCCTACGTATCTGCCCCATCCAAAGTCACTTAAGGCTTCCACTGCCACACGCTTCCGAACAGACTTCGGAAGTACGGATTCTTGATATTCTGCGGACTGTTCCTCGAATAAATCCATACACGGCATGGAAACGACGCGGACCTTTCTGTCAGAAAGAAGCTTCTTCGCATTGACAGCCAGTTCTACCTCGGAACCGCTGGCAATGAGAATCAGATCCGGCGTGCCTTCACAGTCGTCAATCACGTAACCGCCCTTTAACGCCTCTTTGCTGCTGCCTTCCATCGGCGTTAAGTTCTGTCTCGTCAGAACCAGTGCCGTAGGTGTCTTTTTGGAGGTCAGTGCAGAATACCATGCGCACTCGGTCTCAGTCTCATCACAGGGACGGAACACATGGAAATTCGGCATGGCGCGAAGCATGGCCATCTGCTCAATCGGTTCGTGGGTCGGTCCGTCTTCACCGACGCCGATGCTGTCATGTGTAAACACATACGTCAACGGTACTCCCATCAGTGAGGAAAGACGCGCCATCGGCTTTGTATAATCGCTGAATACGAAGAATGTGGCAATAAACACGCGCAGTCCGCCGTGAAGCATCATTCCGTTGCCGATCGCCGTCATCGCCAGCTCACGGACACCAAAATGCAGGTTGCGGCCGCCGCGGTTATCTCTGGAGAAATCTCCCAGATCCGACATGTTCGTCTTGTTGGACGGAGCCAGGTCAGCAGAACCTCCGATCAGATTCGGCATATATGTCTTAATTTTATTTAAAATCTTTCCTGATATATTTCTTGTGGCATCGGCCTTTTCCGGTTTGCTCCAGAAGCCTGCACACGCTTCGATGGCTTTTTCTCCTGCATTCTCATCGTGATAGGCGTTCCACAGCTCTTCCATCTCCGGATATTCCTCGCAGTAGGCTGCAAACATGACATTCCATGCGGCTTCCGTCTCCGCCTTTTCCTCTGCAATGCGGGAATAGTGCTCATAGACTTCATCCGGAACGTAGAACGGCTCCATAGATGGCCAGCCCAGGTTCTCTTTCATTGCCAGTACGTTTTCTTCGCCCAGAGGCTCGCCGTGAGCACTGGCCTTGCCCTGCTTGGCCGGACAGCCGAAACCGATCTGTGTCTTAATGGTGATAAAGGACGGATGCTCTGTATCTTCTTTGGCTTCCTCGATGGCTCGTCCGATTGCTTCCAGATCGTTGCCGTCTTCCACGGTAATCGTCTGGAAACCAAACGCTTCCATACGCTTCTGAACATTTTCCGTAAATGCGATATCGGTGCTTCCTTCGATGGAAATTTGATTGGAGTCATAAAGGACGATCAGCTTGGAGAGTCCCAGCGTTCCTGCCAGTGAGAACGCCTCGGAGGAAATTCCCTCCATCATACAGCCGTCTCCGCCCAACACGTACGTATAGTGGTCTACAACCGGGTAATCCTCTTTATTAAAGACCTCCGCCAGATGAGACTCCGCAGCTGCCATACCGACAGCCATCGCCATACCGGCGCCCAGCGGTCCTGTGGTGGCTTCAATTCCAACTGTGTGGCCATACTCCGGATGGCCCGGTGTCAAGGAACCCAGCTGTCTGAAATTCATGATATCTTCTTTGGATAAGTCTCCGTAACCAAATAAATGAAGCAGGGAATACAGCAGCATGGAACCGTGGCCGCCGGATAAGATAAAGCGGTCTCTGTTGGCCCAGTTCGGGTCTGCCGGGTTGTGGTTCATGTGATTTGCCCATAACTCATAGGCAGCCGAAGCACAGCCCAGAGGAAGGCCGGGATGACCGGATTTCGCTTTCTGTATGGCGTCGGCGGAAAGAACGCGAATTGCATTGACTGACATGGTTTCGATCTTACTCATTGGTATTATTCCTCCTGGTCTATTTTAATCTTATCTCTTTCATGTTCTGAGGTCCGGTTACCAGCAGCGTATTTGGAAATCTGCCGTTCCGGATCTTGGATACGGGAAAATCAAATGTTCCTTCAAACTTCAGTCGTCCGGACATATTATAAACCCTGCACGAGTCTTCATTATACAAAATTACATGCTCTCCGTCAATATCAGCCTGGGTGTACTGATAACGAAACGCCTCCGAAAATACGAGGTTTCCGTCAGGACTGTAGACGTCCATCCGGTCCGGATTCTCGCCTTCCGCATTATTTACAATAATCCCCACGTACTTATTCGAATAGAAGACCGCCCTGATTTCTTCCTCCACCACAACCTGCTTAAGCAGCTCCGGCGACAGCGCGTTCTTTGTCGAATAAAAGGATACGCTGTTATCTGCAAATGCACAGGAATAAGTGTCATCGAGGAAATGGACCCGCGCCACCAGAGAAGACTCGTAAGGCTCGTCAAATCCGCCTACCACTCGATCCGGCACGCTTTTTCCGATTTCCGCAAAATTGTGGAACGCGACACGGCCGTTCAGCGCACCGTTCTTTAAATAGGCATACGCTCCTATCAACTGGGTTCCATCCGGGGAAAGGCTGATATCCACGGGGTAGCCGGTCTCTCCGTTTAGCAGCGCCTTGATCTTTACATCCAGAACGCTTCCGTCATTCTTATAAAAATAGATGTAGTTTGAGGTTGAGTCCTCCAGGATCGCCGCGACTACACCGTGAGCGGAGACCGTGGCCTTAATGATGGGAAGCAGCGTAGTCGCCGTCCCCGTAGGCCCCGACTTATCAAATATGTAGATGCTGTTGCCCTGCTGATCTGCCACCGCCGCATAATTACCGTTGACACACGCAGTGGGCGACTTCATCTCAAAGCTCTGGACCCAGATCTCTTTTCCCTGGTTATCAATGTAGGAGGCTCCATCCTTGCTGTATTTTAAGACGTTGCCGCCAAAATCCATATAACCCACAAAGCTGCCTTCCTTTAACTCTTTTTCCCACACGACGTCATAACTCGTATACTGGTAGAGCCGGAAATACTGGAACAGGCCGATTCCCGCGGCGATTAAGATCACTCCAATAATCAGAATAATCTTAAGCCGTTTCCTTCTGACGCGCTTTCGGGCTTTCCGTACGATTTCCTCACTGTCTTCTTCCTGAGGGGCTGGGGGCGGAACAATCTGCCGTCTCAGCTGCCTTTTTTTAATTTCTCTGTTCATAGAGTCTAAATCACTCATTATGTTTTCTCCTAAAATGCCGTAACTGGTTTGATTGTAGTATACATCATTTCCGGGAGAAACGCATTATTTTTTTCTTTCCGCGAGTTTGCGGCCTTTAGGGAAGCAGAAGCTTCTGGCCGGATACTATTTTATTTTCATCCTCCAGCCCGTTTAACTCACAGATTTCCTTTAATTTATTTACATCATGATATTCCGATATACAGATCCCATACAGTGTTTCTCCATCCTGAACCACATGAACTCTCTGGGTACCACCGGCCGCAGCCTGGGAGGCACCGCCGGATGAACTCTGGCTTCCGGACCCCTCTTCTTTAGATGCTCCCTTATTTCCGCCCTGCGTCTGGGCAGACTCCTGACTGTTTCCGCCATCCTGAGTATTTTCACTCTTCTGGCCGCTTCCAGCCGCCTGGCCGTCTCCGCCATTTTGATCTTCCCCGCCATTTTGACCTTCTCCGCCGTTTTGACTGCCCGGCTGGGTTTCTGACATGGTTTCCTTTGTCACCGCCGCCGTCGTCGGATAGACTCCGCCATCCGCCTCTTCCACGACCACATGGGATTCCGGTTTATCCTTCACCGCCGCGTTATCCTTTCCCATCAGCGCCGACTCCACCCGTTCCGGAATAGCGGATGCGATCACGCTCTCCATCTCCTGCATCCGCTCGTAATTATTAAACATTACGATTCCGCCTGCCAGGATCACGATAGACATGGCCATGCACATACCACGTAAAAGCCCAAGAGTCTGGTGCCTGTCCGTCACCTCGTCCTTGTGCTCATCCATCCGCTTTCTGAATTCCTGAATAACCTTCTCATCCGATCCGGACTCAATTCTCCTCACATCCTTCCGGAGAACCATATAATCCTGCATCATCTGATTTCTTTCATAATAAATGCTGTAGCCGCAGAGCTTGTAGAATCCGTCTTCCGACGTTATGTAAACTGATTCGTCTCCTTCCACTCCGCTGCTTAAATACATCAGCTTATTAGGTCCCTGAAAATACTGAACATGCTGCTTCCAGTAATTAAGCGGACTTAAATCATTTCCCGGCGCTCCACACAGAAACCAGCCCAGAACGGACCGTTTCGGAAACAGCTGCTCCACGCTCTGATACGCCTTTTTCCACGCGAGTTCTGAAAAGACCACTTTCTGGCCCTGTTCCGTTACATCTTCCATTTCCATGGCGCCGTCAATAAAGATATACGGCGTCCCATCGTTCATCTCCACGCTTCCGAGCAGTAGGCCGACCCGTAGGTCCTGTCCACCCGCCGGATACAGACGTCTCAAATACGTATTCACGTAATCTTCCACATACAATTTTACGATTGCGTCACGCTCCCCGATCTGCCGTATATTCTTCGGCAGCTTCGGGAACGGATTGTACAATTCTCCCATAGGCTCACCCCGCTATTCATATTAATCCAATGAATCATAGCACAGGATGAGCGCAAAACCTGTCAAAGAAGGGAAGCATTTTCCCATAACTTTTCGACAAGATAAATGCTTCTGCTGATGCAGTCCGCCATCCGCATGACGACAGACAGCCGGATGCTCTGGAGCATTAAGGGATCGAAGCTGCCGCAGCTTCCGACAATACCCGTGATAAAAATGTCGCCTACCGCCTTCAGTTCCTTGCTGACTCCAAGTCCCGGCTTCAGCGAGCCTTTTCCAAGCGTCACATATCCGATATGCTCCATGTTCCCCACGGAGGCATCCACTGCCACCACCACGTGATCCGGGTACTGAAATTTTAAAATTGCCTGGTAGGTCTCTAAATTCATGGCGTGTACAGGGCGTTCCAGTGTCCCCAGAATTTCCACCCGCTCCAGCCGTTTTTCCTTCAGCTTGTACCCGATTAACGGTCCTAGGCTGTCACCCGTGGAACGGTCTGTCCCGATACACAGAAACACAACCCCCGCCGTTTTTCCGTTTTCCTGTTCCATACAGATCAAATCATAAAGCCTCGAGGCAAACTCTTCCGCCTCAAAGGACTGTTTTGTGTCATAGTAATAAACTTCCCGATTGCCGCGGATTGCGATGCGTTCCCATAGTCTCATAATATCCTGCCTTGATGTCCTTCTTATTCTCTGTTCTATTATAAGCCGCGATTTCGGGAATTATTCACTATGATCCGGAAGTCGGCACTTCCTTTTTTCGGTACGGAAAACACCGCACTCAATTCTGTATCTGGCGCTCACGCGGAAAGCTTAAAAATATACACGTTCCCCTTTCCTCTCTGCTGTATAACTTCAAATCTGCCCTCTCTCCAAAGCTTCTTTTCAGTATATAATAAATATTAGGCAGTCCAATCTCCGTATGAGGCGCCTTCGAATCCTCATTCAGCCATATGTCGGTCTCCTTCATTGCATCGAGAAGCTGCTGCTGCTTTTCACGGCTGATACCGATGCTGTTGTCACAGACCGCTATTTTGATCATATCCCCCCGCTGTTTGCAGCTCACCAATATTTTAACCCTCTTAACAGATTTGGAAACCCCGTGCACAATAATATTTTCTATTAAAGGATGCAGTAAAAAGCTGGGCACCATACACTCCTGCAGCTCCGGACTGATCCTGTACTCGGTATCGATCCGGTTGGGATATGCCAGCTCATAGAATCTCATACACAGCTTCACATACTCCAGTTCATCCTCCAGCGTAACAAACTGGTGGATCCGCCTTACATTCGCCCGGAACAGCGCTGCGCATTCACAAACCGCATTGCTGACCTCGGCCGCTCCATATAAGAGCGCCATACTGCTGATGGTTTCCAGTGCATTATAGATAAAGTGAGGATTCATCTGGGATTGTACCGCATAATAGCGCAGCTGAAGCATTTGAACCTCCATCTCTTTTTTCTGCTTTTCTTCCGCCACCGTATTTTCCAGAAGCTGCTCAATCTGTTTCCCCAGAATGTTTAACCTGCATCGAATCTTGTCAATCTCATCTCTGCGTTCCGATTGATATTCCGTATGAAACTCTCCGTCTGCAATCCGGTCCATCTGTCCGATGACCCCTTCGATCCTTGCAGATAAATTCCTGGAAAACTTTGAAATCAGCAAAATGGCGACTGCAACTGCACAGCCACCTATCAGGATGGATATCATAATACTGGTTTTCCAGCCGTCGATAAACACATTCCCCGGTATCAGGTTGACAATCTGCCAGCTGCCCGTCCCGCCCATCAGCGCCTGCATCAGATAGACCGTTCCATCATGGAACAGATACTTCTCCTGATATCCCTCCTCATAAAGGATCTTAGGCGAGATATCGCTCCAGCGGGGGACCCCTTCTGATTCCGTGTAGGTATAACATTTCCCCGTGTCTGACAGCAAATAACAGTAATTCATGGAATTGCGGGGCAGACCTATCAGTTCATTGAAATAATTCTGATTGATATTTAATACAATGGTCCCGAGTCTTTCCATGGTAGTAACGTTAAAGATCTCCCGTTCCACATAGATTTCCCCATCTTCTATCTCCCAGATGCACTTCCCCGTATGAGCCTTCAGCCTCTCCCCGTTTTCACTGTCCCACTGCCTGATAAAATCAAGCCCGGAGGAGCCGCCAGAGCCGTACCATATCCCCTGTAAATCTTTTACCACAACAAAGTCGATAAAATGGTAGAAATGGCACATCTGTTCCAACTCGGTTCTTATTCCGTCTCTCGAAAACACATCCAGCGGTTCCGTCCCTGCCTCCGCCAGCAGCTGCTGAAGCCTTTTATTCTGCATCAGGGCAAATATCTGTCCTTCCAGATGCGGAATGTTGCTGTTCACGGTATGGTACTGCTCCTCCGTCAGCTGACGGGCAATTTTCTCGATATTCTGCGTGGATTTTTCCAGATTTAAGAAAAAACAGAACAGAAACGTCAGCAGAACCGCCGCCGACACGATGGCAGAGTTTATCATGATAATCTCTTTTTTAATACCAATATCGGAGTACCGTTCTTTTAGGTAATTCTTAATCTTTTCTCTCATAGGCTCACCTTCACCTACATTCTCTGGGCGACATTCCCGTTGCTTTTTTAAATGCCTTGTAAAAGCTGATGTAATTCGTATATCCTATTTTCTCTCCGATCTCCTCGATTGAATACTCCGGATGCTTTAACAGTTCCTTTGCCGCATTAATTTTTTCCTGCAGCACGATCTGATTATAATTGATTCCGGTTTCTTTCTTTACCAGACCACTTAAATATCCGGAAGATACATTAAAGTACCGCGCAGTCCTTTCAAGCGAAATATCGCCGTAAACGTTGCCTCTGACATACTGCAGGACGGCCAAAACCAGAGCAGAATACTTTTTATCCTCCCCTGATCGCTGTTTTAAACATTCCCTGTATATCGCATGAAGCTGTTCCTTCGCCTGTTTAATGTTCATGACGGTGTTGAACCCGTTCATCAGTCCGTGGGCGCCCGTCTCCCCATATTCCATACCGTCAAAGGCCCTCACCAGCAAAACAGAAAAACCATTGAGCGCCGTCCGTATCAGAACAAGATCAGGCGTATAGAACTGTGATATCTCTTCCACCAGTTTATCGAGCGCCAGAACCCCATCTTCATATTTACTGGTCTTTACATTCGTAATTACCGTCTCAAAATACGTCATGATGTGGCTCTCACTGAACTTTAACTGATCTCCGGCAACTGTCTCATATAAAAAATACATGCGTTCCTCTAACTGTAATATCAGCTTTTCATATCGGTCCTGCATCCTGTAAAAATGATTGTCCGCGCAGGTTACCGAAAGAAGGTATTCTTTCTGATCCCCAAAATCACGCAAAATATTTCTCATCTTTTCTTCCGCATATGAGATTTTATCTTTCCTCATGTATTTTTTATACAAAACCAGTGTTATATAGTAACTGCTGTTTACAAAGGAAACGATCTGGATCAGCGGCGCGATATCTCTGTATTTTTCCATCTCGCTTTCGATCACTGCGGAATCTTTTTCAATGATAGACTTTTGATCGGCGGGCATAACAAAAATCGTATACCCGCCGTCATAGCATTCGTGCTTCTCCGTCTGTTTATCAATCCACGCCTGATCGCAGCAGGGAAGAGTTAATAATAATTGAAACATGCGTTTTCTCTGTTCCCGCTCATAGTTTCTCTTATTTAAATCCAGCTTTTTCTGTAAGCTGATAAAATTGTTGTTCCGCTCTTCTTCTTTCTTAAACTCTTCCCCGATTGCTGACAGGGCGCACTGCAGATCATGTAAGGAAACTGGTTTCAGCAGTATTTGATTTACTTTTAACTGAAGCGCCTTCTGTGCATATTCAAACTTATCATAACCTGTGATAATCAAAATTTTACTGCCTGGACACTCCTTGCGGATGGCTTCCACCATGGTTAATCCATCCATTTCGGGCATACTGATATCGGTGATAATAATATCCGGTCTGAGCTCCTCTATCATCTTTTTTCCGCTGATCCCATCATACGCCACCCCTTCCAGACAACAGTCAGTTTCATTCCAGGGGCCGTTTTTTTTCAGGGATTCCAAAAAAATCTCATTATCATCGATCAGTACAACCTTATACATAATCTCTCCTATTTAATGTATCCACATTCTTTCAATGTAGATTCCGCAGCCGCTTTATAGGTGCTCAAATGATACGTGTCCTCTAATGTTTTCAGGAAATCATCGAACTCATCCATGTCCCTCTTACCATAGATAAAATTCACCAGTTCCTGCTGCTCGTAGCTTCTTAGATCAACAATGTTGAACTTATCCGGAATCTGAATCAAATTCGTATACACATTGATGCGGTCCAAACCGTAAGCAAAATCCCGGTACTCCGTGAGCGTCGGATATTTTACTCCGTAATAAGGAACATCATCTCTTCCAACCAGCTGGTAATTATAGGACCATGTGATATCAGACATTGCCGGCAGAGCGGTAATCTGATCTCCCTCCTTCTTATAATGGACGCCCTCCACACCGTAGCATACGAGATCAAGTCCCTCGCCGCTTGCAATATAATCCATCAGTTTTAACACCTGATCCCTTTTTTCCGGCGCTATATCCTTCGGCATCGCATACCGGTTCGGAGTGTCGCCCAGATCAATAAAACCGTCATAGGAACCTCCCGGGCCTGCCGGCGGTTCAATCTGGATCCATTCCGCATCCGGATTTACTGCCTTCATCTGTTCCTGAAGGTTGCCCTTTACCATATCCGTCCACGCGATATAGATGATGCCTGCCTCCCCGCGAAATGCCTTATCCCGCTCTGAAAAGTTCTTATTCACCACCAGCTCCGGATCAACGGACCCCGTTGCAATGAAGGATCTGATAAATTCAATCGCATCACGGAATGCAGGATCTTCCGTGGAATAAACCGCTTTTCCGTCTTTCACATAAAACTGGCCCTCCTGAGTCGTTCCAAACGCCCCAAAGACAGGAGATAGGCCAAACAGACCCTGAGAACCGGCCGCCGTCATGCCGGGCGCGGTGAAGCCATACGTGTCATCTACCCCGTTTCCATCAGGATCCTGTTTGGTAAATGCAACCGATACATTCACCAGATCCTCAAGCGTCTTTGGTACTTCCAGCCCCAGCGCATCCAGCCAGTCCTTCCTGACCCAGAGAGAATGCAGCTTGATAAACGGCCTCTTGCTCAGGGCAACGATTTTTCCGTTCACCATTCCCTTCACCCAGTCCTCCTGCTTCAGAACTTCCTGCACATGGGGCATCTGATCCAGATAAGGAGTCCAGTCCAGCAGAAGATCCTGCTCCGTAGGTATGCATCTGCTCGTAATTCAGTGAAAACAGATCCGGAGGGTTTCCTCCCGCCACACGGACATTCAACTGATTGCTGTATTCATTTTGAACAACGGAAAAATTCATATCCATGTTCAGCCGTTCATTCAATGCATCCAGAATAGGATCTTCATCCGATGACGCCGGCATTCCGGCGCCTTCAACCAATACTTCTAATTTTACCTTATCAGCGTTTTCCTGTCCAATCTCTTTTGTTTCCTTTTTTTGGCATCCGGACAGCAGCGTCATCCCCGCCAGTCCCAGTAAAACCGCAGCCAATCCATATTTCATCTGTTTTTTCATTCAATTTTCCCTCCTGCACACACTCATCCTTTTACCGCTCCGGACAGCATCCCTTTTTCAATATGCTTTTGAAGCAGAAAATACACAATTAAAACCGGAAATATAACTACTACAACCGCCGCCATCTGTATCGTCAGCGTAGGAACATTAATCTCCGTACTCGCCATCGTAGAAACATCAATAATATTGCGGAGAACTACCTGCAATGGGTTCAGCTTCACATCTGTAATGTAATAAACCGCATTAAAAAATTCATTCCAGTGGTTAACCGCATAATACATTCCAACCGTTGTCACTGCCGGTTTCGACAATGGCAGCACAATATGCCACAGCACCTGAAATTCCCCCGCTCCATCTAACATTGCAGACTCCGCCAGACTTTCCGGCACCCCTTCAAAAAATGTTTTTAATATAATGGTATTATACCCCGTTACCGCCAAAGGAATAATCATCGCCCAAACCGAGTTTAACAATCCTGTTGCTTTTACAACCAGGTAAGTGGGAATAATACTGGCCCCAAAGATCATTGGAAAGAGTACAAATAAGAGCCAGAACTTTCTTCCCGGTAAATCTTTTTTGCTCAGCGGATACGCTAAAGTAACAGTCAGAAGCAGATTAATAAAGGTTCCCACCGCTGTTATAAACACGGTGATCATAAAAGCCCTGGGTATTCCTGAATTTCTGAAAATTTCTTTATATCCCTGCAGCGTAATCCTTTTAGGGATCAATACAAACCCTCCATTTTTAAGCACTTCAGAGTAAGGAGTGAGCGACACTGCAATTACATAAATCAGCGGAAATATATAAATGAATCCTATGACCAGCAAAATCGTATGTACAATAAAATCGACTGATTTATCTGATATTTTACTCACCACATTGACTCCCCCCATCTTTTTGATACCTTATTGGCCGCTACTACCAGGATAAAGCTGATGACAGACTTGAAAAGACCTGCCGCCGCCGCAAGGCTGAAATTCATCTGCTGCAGTCCAACTCTGTATACCCAGGTATCCAGAATATCAGCCACCGGGTAAACCGGAACGCTGTACATGATGAAGACCTGTTCAAACCCGGCATCCATAATTGTTCCCAGCTTTAAAATCAGCATCATGATAATCACATTTTTTATGCATGGCAGCGTAATACTTATGATCATGCGGAGACGTCCTGCCCCATCCACTCTGGCTGCTTCGTATAGCGCCGGGTCGATACCCGCCATGGCCGCAATGTAAATGATGGAAGACCAGCCGGCCTCTTTCCATACATCTGTCATGATCAGGATAAAACGGAACCACTTGTCCGAAGATAAAAAGGGAATGGTTTCTCCGGTTGACTGACGTATTGCATGATTAATCAATCCTGTTGACTGGCTGAAAAACACCTGGGAAATACTGTAGATAACCACCCAGGATAAAAAGTACGGCAGAAAAGAAGCCGTCTGGACAGTCTGTCTCAACCGTTTCTTCCTGGCTTCATTTAACAGTAAAGCCAGGCTGATTCCTCCAAACGTAACAAAAACCAATTTATAAAAACTTATAATCGCCGTATTGGTCAGCAGCTGCCTGAAATTGGGGGATTCAAAAAACATCTTAAAGTATTTATTTAACGGTTCCGCCCAGTTACTGCGAAAAATTCCGGCCTGAATGTTATAATCCTTCAGTGCAATTATATTTCCAAAAATTGGAGCATAACGATAGACCACGTAGTAGCAGATGCTTACACTCATCATTACGTATAAGGATATATACCGTTTATAATTTTTTTTCTTCACTGGTATTCTTTCCATCTTCCCATCCCCATTTCTTCTCCAGTGAGTGATTATCAAAACGTCAGCCCCTGCCGTTTCAGCTCCTGATGCAATTTTTCATATTCCAGTTCTGCAGGTATTGTATCATATTTTATACATAAGCCCGCCGCAGCGCCTGCCGCCTGACCAAACCACATGCATGGGATCATATTCCTCGTAAAGCTGTCGATCATGTGACTGACAGAAAGGCTTCTTCCTGCAACCAGAAGATTTCTGATATTCTGCGGAATAAGGCATCGGAACGGAAGCTGGTACTCATGGTGTTCCATCGGTACTCTTTCAGGATATTTTTCCAGCCAGTCTTTATCGGAACCCTCAATCGGCTCCGGCATGTGAACATCCAGATCCTTCGGCAGAGGCCGCTTTACCAGATTCCCACTTAAAAACAGAATAGGATCCTCAAACGTGGCATCTCCATATGCGTCTTCATCAGTTAGTGTGTAAACGCCCTTTATCCGGCGGGTTTCACGCACTCCCAGCCTGGAAGATATATCAATTACAAATGCATTTTCGAATCCGGGAACGTATTTCCGGGCAAATTCCAAGAGCTTATCAATCTGACGGCGGCATATGATCTCTGCTTTTGTTAAATCATCCGCATCTGTTCCATCCAGAAAGTAGGCTCTTGCGGTATTACAAATAACAGTTCCCCGGCTGGCCCACAGGTTTTCCAGTCTGAAATAATGACATTCCGGGAAAAGACCGCCTTCCTCTTTTGCCTGTTCCACAAGCTTGTAGAATCCGCTTAGCCTCTGAACCACGTCTTCTTCTCCTGCCTTCAGTATTCCTCCATTCCGGTACTGCGGCTGTATTTCTTCCGGATTCTCTTCCAGGTACTTTAGTGTTTTATATACGTCTACGCCGCCCATCCGTGCCAGGAGAGACAGCGGACGCATCTTTCCATCCTCCTCTCGTCCTTTTACACAGGGAGCTCCTGCCCGATAAGCCAAGTCGGCGTCCCCCGTGCAGTCGATCACCTGTCTGGCCAGTATTGCCTGCCTGCCATTCTTATTTTCAATGATAAATCCTCGAATTTCATCTCCCACTACAATGGGCTCTGTTACAATGGTATAAAACAATACAGAGGCGCCCGACTCCATCAGCATCTGTAATGCGCAGGTTTTAAACGTTTCCGGATCAAATGGTATTGTATTTACATTTTTTTCCGTTGAAAGCAGGGGAGCTCCATTCCTTTCTCCCATTCTCTTAATCAATTCTTCTGAAATCCCATTGGCTCTCTTTGCATCCACCAGGGCTGCCATCATTGTTGACGTAGCCACACCCCCTAAAAATGACTGACTCTCAACCAGTAACGTATCTGCCCCCGTTCTGGCTGAAGCAATTGCCGCGGCCAAACCGGACGGCCCGCCCCCTGCAATTGCCACATCACAATTCCTGGCAACAGGAATCTCTTTTTTTTCTTCCCACAGACTTCCATTTACAAATTCAAATTTCGGCTTCATTTTCATCTTCCCTTCGTATTTTTAGTATATGGAAAGTATATATTTCTTAATCAAGTTGTACAATATACCGAATTTCATATTTTATATACTTTTTTTATTCATATAATTATTACTTTATCTAGTTTATTTTGTATTCCATTGTGCATGTTTTATATCAATCTATGACGCCAGCCTTATTTACAGTGCTTGCGGTAATTCCGGCTCCTAATGAGTACTACTAAAAAACCGCCGAGCGGAAGATTTTTTAATCCATCCGTTCGGCGGTTTTTAAAGTCTGCCTAATATTGAATTACCGGTTCCTGTCAGCCTACCCTTTCATACTCCTGTAAAGCGCCTCCGCCTCACTGATCGTAGTCGCCTTCCCCATCCGGATAAAATCGGCCAGTTCATCTAACTTCTCCGGTACCATAAATTCCGTTCCGAGGTACGACTCATAGTTATCCGTAATGAAAAGCGTCTGCTCTTTTACCTTCACCTCGGCTTCCTTCGCCTCCTCCGAAGCCCGGAGCAGTTCTTCCTCCAGCCGCTCTATCTTCTCTCTGCTGGCGCCTGCGATCTCATCAGATATGATTGTCTTCGTCACCTTTTCAAAGGTATTAAGCGCTTCCTTCTTCTTGCTGGTGATATCGCTTAAGTCCTGCTCGATCTGGGCAATCTCATCATCGTACTTCTCTAAATCATACACGGCCTCATCCCGGTCACGCCTGATGGAATTGGTAATGACACGGATTTTTTTATGATTCGTGCGCATCAGATCGCGGATCTTTCGGCCCTGTTTTAACGCCTCCTGATGGCGTACCTTCGTCTTATTATTAATCAGAATATAGATACCGCCAAAGACAACAACCACGGCAAAATATATCCCTATCAGATAATACGTGGACTTCTCCGGAAGCAGCATATAGATTCCGTACGGAACAGCCAGAAAACAGATGAGGATCGTAACCAGCAAGATAAGAAATTCCGAAAATCCTCTCGTAAAATACAGAGAATAGTACCATGTAGATTTACAGAAGCGGGGGACCCGGTCCTTCTGGAACGTTGTCTTCATCTGCAGCTTCAATTCCCGGTTATCATCATGCAGTTCCTTCGTCTCTTCCGCGATCCGTTCCTTAATTCCCTGGCTCTTCGCCTTTTCCCGTTTGCTCCGAACACGCTTTAAACGGTCCTGACCTTTTGCAATCTCCTTGTCATAGGAACCGTTAATCTCTTCCATACGCTTCTTCACAGTCAGGCTGATCGCATCCGCCACGGCCTTCTTTTCCGCCTCCAGATCCTTCTCCAGCCGCTTTTCATCCAAACGGATTTTATCCAGTGAATTTTTACTCGCAGACAGTTCCTGTACGGCTCTGCACGCCTCAGACAGGAATCCGACCTGGTCTGTTATCGGTTGTGCCATTCGTTGTCGTCCTCCTTCGGTTTTATCCGATTCTTTTCCACAAAAAACGCTAACTTGATTCTATCATATTCTAATCATTTTTACAAATTTTTAATCTCATGTTTTGGGTGATAAATAATAAATCCCTTGCGCCGCTTCCGGCCTTAATGATATAATCAACATCGTATTCAATTTATCGCAGCCACAGGTATACGGAAGGAGGAAAAATCTATGTTTCGCATGTGGGGAAAGATTGTTAAGGACACGAGACTCGTCCGGGATACCGTTATCTGCATCTCAGATTATTCAATGTCCAGGACTGCCATGGTATTTCAGGCTCTTGATGATATCTGCTACGAGTTCGACTTAGGCAAGCCGATCTGGCTGGACGCCACGATACATGAATTTAAAGTTCATGACAAGGCCCGTTTCTTACAGGATAATTTTATCGAGCATATTGATTTCGATTTTCTGGAAATTCAGGTCATTGAAGAATAAATATTAAGGAAAAAGAAATACTTCCCTCCCTGTCATCTGTTAAAATTAAATCAGACAAGGAGGGATTTTTATGATACAAAAAAGCACACGTTACTTAAGACTGCTGCCTGCTGTAAGTCTTTTTACTCTCTCTCTTCTTTTATCAGGCTGTTCTTCGGGAAACAGTGAAAGAAAGCTTGCAGACGCCGCAGACGCCATAAATGCCGCCATTGAACAGGATCTATCCATGGACAGCTATGAATTCACGATCAGTGACGGCACCTATTTGAATGATACAAAATATGAGCTCCAGACCACTGCCTACATCTACGTTTCTGAAGACGGCGGCCGGAATTACTACGTGGCAGGCATACCGTCGGATAAGACTTCCTCATTTACCGTTGAACATAAGATTATCGGAGACAGCCACTATCACCGGATTTTTGATAAGAATAAAGGGGAATACCATATCTCGGCTGATTTGACCAGCCAGTCAGCAGCGCAGACAGAACCTCCGGTAAACGGCTGGATGCTGGAATCCTCCGGAGACCAGAAAGGAAATGAATCCTACAAGGGCAGACTCTGGATTTATAACCATCGTATCTCCCCTGAAGATTTCACAGAAGTATCCAGAAAAAAGGAAGACGGCAAAACCGTCATTACCCTTATACGCAGCACGGAACAGCCCGGCTATCTTCCTCTTCCCCTTCAATTAGTCCGGGATGAGCGGCTTAAGTGGCATGAGCAGGAGTTAGAATCCCCGCCTTATACTGACGGAAACCGAAAGTATACAGCAGAAACGCTGGAGGCCGCCATCGACTCTACAGGCCGGCTTTTAACCATTGAGTATAAACTCACTTATGAAACAGCTGATGGAACACCGATCACGACACTCGAGGATAGCGAAATAAATTCCATGACAAAATACAATTATGTAAACTTAAAGCGATTCAATGACGCTTCTATCACCATTCCTGAATAGCCCGCGGGAATAAACGGCAGGCATGCCAGATGAATTCCCACCTGACATGCCTGCCGTTATCTTCATAATAAAAAAATGTGTTTAATTTCTTACTGCTGTACTCCCATTGCCGCGGGATCAACTTCCTGATAGCCGTCAAGACTCGGCGCAGCCAGTGTAACCACCTGGCCCGGGTTGCGGTAGACAGCGTCTGTATCCATATCGATGCTGATGGTTTCCCCCTGCACTTCCATATCCATAAGCATCTTAATCTTCATGCTTGAGAAGTATCCATCTTTATTCACAACCGCTTCACCGCTGGCTTCCTTAATCTTATAGGTAACGCCTTCCATACCGGCGGCAGCTGTTCCCATGCTGCTCATGATGTCCTGCACATACGCATCCATCTTTTCAGCATCAGCCGTAAAGGTGAGGCGCTGGTTCTCTCCGTCCTTCTTTGCCGTGATCTCCTTCATGTAGGAAGATTCCATATTTGCACCTTCCGTACTCTGCTTCACCTGTTCCATAAGCTGATTTAAATCCATGGCGTACTTGATCTTCTGTCCCATCGTCTCCATATAGTAATAGCCGCCCTCATAATACATCGACATATCAATGTCCTGGCCCGCCATGGAGGTCTTTCCCGTCGCCAGATATCTCATGTCTTCCGTATTGACTCCGGTCATCTGAATATCCATAGCGGTTGTCACGTCAATGGTCTGATCCCCCTGAGACATCGTCATGGCAACGTTCGTAGTAAGATCCATATCCTTCAGCTCTGAAGTCTTCTTAGAAGCTTCATCATAAATTGTTCTGGCGTCTTTTCCACCGCCGCATCCGGCCATGGACAGTACCATGGCGGCACTCAAAAGAAGTGCTAAAACTTTTTTCATAGATTCCTCCTTGAAATATATAATATGATCTAGTATACTATACCCCACTTATTAATTCCAGATCATTATTCTTAAATAAATCTGACGAAAAACGAATTACGGCCGTGTACAAACAGTAAATTGCTTAATTATCAAAAGAGGCGGCCTTAATCTCTGCAATCCTGTCCTGAATTTCTGCCATTTTTTCCTTAGTCAGAGGATAGAATTTCATGGCCACAAGGTTACACAGCCAGCCGATAATCGGTATGAGACAGAAGCTGATGATGCCGACCCAGAACAGTCCGGGAGTCAGAGGCGTGGTCTGATCCGGCTGTACCTTTGCGAAGCCAACGGCGGCCAGCTCCAGAGCCACGATCGTGGTTCCCAGTGAGGAAATCAGCTTGTCCACAAAGCTGAAGAGTGTTCCCATCAGGCCCGGAACATACTTACCGGAACGGTAGGTCTCATAGTCGGCGCAGTCGGCCGTCATGGGAATTACCAGTGTTCCCGCCATGCCGGAGCACGCCTTCTCCAGAATCCAAAGGGTACAGAGCGCGACCGTAAAAAATGTGATGCGGGAGAATCCGAAGTCTTTCGGATTGCCGAATATAAACAGCAGCGCCATGCAGGAAGCGCAGATGATGGCTCCGATGGAACCGGTCCACAGCGCCTTTCTCTGTCCCATTTTAGCAGCAATCTTTCGAATACCAAAACCACAGAGAAGAATCTGAGGCACAATAATGAGCATGCTCATGGTGCCATAGCTGCCATAGTCTCCGCAGATGATGCCAAAAACGATAACGAGAATAATACTGTTAGTCATAATATTCTGAAACAGCTTATCCGTAGACGCCGCCACCACCAGCATCTGAATCGCGCGGTTATGCTTTAAGATCTCCCAGTAATCGCGGATTCGGATCTGCTGAGGAACGCCCAGTCCGTAATACTGCGGTCTGTCCTTTCTCCACAGTCCAACGATTGACAAAGCCGCCAAAAGAAGCGACAGGCCCGCAAAAATCAGCCAGAATTCATGGAACATGGCAGGATTGCGGAAACCGGAAATCCCATCGACCGTATATTTAGGAACAAGATACTTAGAGACCAGCATGCCGGTTCCGGCAAACATTAATCCGCCGTATGCGGCATCAAAGACTGCAAACGTGGGTCTCTGCTCAGGATCATTCGTCATACACGATTGTGCCGACTTTGTGACAACGCACTGGCATGTGTATCCAATGATGTAAACAGCATAGATCAGCACAAAGAAACCGAGCCTCAATCCGTAATTGTCCGGCAGCTTATGACCGAAATGGTAAAGGATATAAGTTGTAATAATCATAATTACATTGCCGATTACGATAAACGGGCGGTTTTTCCCAAACCTGCCGTTGGTCTTATCCACAACAAAGCCGATGACGGGATCCGTGACGCCGTCCCACACCCGCATAACCGTAAGCAGTGTTCCGACCAGAACCGCAGCCACGCCCATCAGCCCGGATACGTAGTAAGAAACGTATCCCATCAGCATCGCATAGAGATTTGTCGACGTATTGTTCAGCGCATACAGCCCAATTTCCCACGTATGAGCCCGGTGAATTCCATTAACTTTCGTGTTATTCTGACTCTTCATATTTTCTTCCCCTTCTTCTTTCAGCAGCTGCATCTCTTTTCTCTTTCATGAATGTACTTAGATTTTACAGCTATTTTCGGAGAAGCATGAGTAAATATCTTGTCAATATTTCATTTTATCTTGTATATTTACTAGTTCTATAAATTTTTCTTGTATACGCTGGGAGGCATCCCTGTCATCTTTTTAAACAGCTTGCTGAAGTAATTCAAATCGGTAATCCCCACGGCAAGAGCAATCTCCTGAATCTGCATGTCGGTCGAATTAAGATACAGAATCGCCTGTTTCATCCGCTGCTCCGCAATATAGGCGGTAATGGACTGCCCCATCTCTCTCTTAAACAGCGTGGACAGATAGCTGGCATTGACGCAATACTCTTCCGAAAGCCTCTTTAGCGACAAATCGTGAGCCAGATTTAAATCAATATGATTTACGATCTTCTGTATTACGGCAGAATGGCCTTTCAGAGAAAAGTTGCGCACCAGAAGGCAGTATTTGCGTACCATCTCAAGGGCCAGCCGGCTGGCTTCCCTTTCTGTGCAGACCGTCTCGATTTTCTTGGCAAATCCGGACGAAAGCCGGTCTATATGAACCGGATGTACACACCCATTTTCAGCGGCCTTCCGGTATATGGCGTTGGAAGTAATCAGGATATTGCGCCGGTCGCGGTTCGGATCCTTAAAACGCCGGGAAACTGAGGTACTGGAAAATTTCCGGCAGATCCTCAGAGCAGTATCCGCATCCCCAGATGCAATTGCATGTAAAAGTTCATTCTCCATTCGGTACCGGTCTTCCAGCATTTTTGTGTGCACCAGGGTATCCTCCGGCAGATCTTCCTTCCAGCCCATGCTCTCATCCTCTTTCAGCTCAACAAGGCGTTTTTTAATCTCCTGGCCGTCATAACACATGCGGACAATGGAAAGCAGCAGCTCATCCCAGGAGCCGCTGTCCATCACAATGGGAACCTCACAGAAGTAATCTCTCAGCCCGGAGGTCAGACTAATGGGAAGCCCGCATTTTTGAATCAGCCGGTTTAGCCGGAAGTCATCCATATACTCTTTCCGGTACGGCCCGATCAAAATATAGTCACCGCAGGATCTCATGTCCTCCGGAAGTGCAAACAGATCGTATTCCGAGTCGTACCGGTCAATCACATGGTGCAGTATGAAAGGTCCGCATCCCGCATAAATATTGTGGAGAACATCGTTTGGGCGGCCGCATTTTAAGATATTCTCCCGCAGTCCTAAGTCAAAGCAGTTTTTCTCATCCTCGGGCGATTTCACGATGGATAAATTGATATGAAAACTGGCTGTCACACATTCGATTATGCTGATTAAATCAACTTCCTTCATCACGCCTCCTCCTCTCACAGGGTCAAAAAGCAGACAATCAGGATTTCCTGATTGTCTGCAGAACGGCATTCAGCCGTGTCATAACCTGTTTCATAGAGGGCTTCACACTGTTTTCTTCCCCGGATGCCTTATCGATCATCTCCTGGAGATCTTCCAGTGTGTTATCCCCCATCATGCTGAGCATGCTTTTCTTAAACTTCATGCCGGAGGATGAGTACATGGCTCCGACGACTGCCTCCATCGCCTCATTGCATCCGAGTAATTCCCGGATTCTGTCTTTCACGGAAAAATACTGCGGATTGAACGTCATTTCCGAAGGAGTCTCCACGATCAGGTTTGTAAACCAGTTGGCCGCCCCGTCTCCCTGGGCCGCTTCCTCGTCCACGAGAATATACGGCTCCCACGGCTCAGTGACCCGTTCCAGAGTGATACAGTCTTCGCAGTCCTGCCCCACGGCCCGGATAAAATGAATCCCCTCCGTCCACGGAATCTCCTGAAATTCAAATACCTTATCTCCCATCCGGTCCGCGATCCTGATTCCGTCCAGAAACAGCGCCACGGCCGGCAGGTTGGAATATACCTTAACACTCAGAAAATCTCCGGTCCGCCTCGCGAATCTCCTTCCGCAGATATGAACAAACGGTTCTCTGCTCCAGTATGCTTTATAGATATAAAAAGCGTCCTTTTTTATGGTTCGGTCCAGCGTGACAAGCCCCTTGTTGTTGCGCCCCTTTACACCGCCCTCGTCTCTGGCGTCGCAGCCGAAATCGAACATGTTCCACACATGGGTCGCCCAGATGTACGGCCGGCGGCTGATAACCTCAGCCAGGTGCTCATGATACAGAGCCTGGTATTCCTCACTGTAATCCCGGCATCTCGGTTCGGAACTGTGGTACGTGATGTTGGCCTCCGCTCCGTACTCGGATATCCCTACCGGGCGGTTCGGATGCGCCTCATGGAACTTGTCCATCCAGGCTTCCGTCCCTGTCAGCTTACCGCCATACCAGCCAAAATAATGGTTATAGCTCATCACATCCGTGAGATACACCTGCTCATTATCCGGCTCCAGCATCGAGATGTGAGCCATGGTTGTAAGCCGCGTGGAGTCCATGGCGTGAGCCAGATCGTTCAGTTCTCTTAAATTCCGGTGAAGCTGCGGGCTGTCGCCGCCAATCGTAATCTCGTTGGAGATTCCCCAGAAACAGACCGACGGATGGTTATAGTTCTGTAAAATCAGTTCCTTCAGCTGCAGAATACAGTTTTCATGGGCGGCCGGATTGCCGCTCATACGCGAAATAAACGGGATTTCCGCCCATACGACAAATCCCATGGCGTCACACGCCTCATAGAAATCCTGGCTGTGCTGGTAGTGGGCCAGACGAACTGTATTGGCGCCAATCTCCCGGATCAATGCGGCATCCTCAAGATTCTGCTCTCTAGTCAGCGCGCTCCCGACACCGAGTCTGTCCTGATGACGGGAAACACCGCGCAGCGGGGTAGGGATACCATTTAAAAGAAATCCCTTTTCAGGGTCAACAGAAAATTCCCTGATTCCCATTTTAACGTTTACACAGTCGATTCTCTCATTCCGGCGTATAAGCTCTGCCCTTACGGTATACAGGTAAGGATCTAAAACTCCCTGCCATACATGAGGAGATGTCAGGCAGAGCACCGTACTGCTGCACGCTTCCGCCGGAGTATAGCCCTGAGCCGCTGTGATGCCCTGGCTGTCCAGAATCGTAAAGCAGACGCTGTCTCCCGTTTCCGGAGCCGTGATCCAGGCCTTCAGTTCCACTACCGCAGTTTCTCCCTCTGTCTTTGCAGTGTATGCAAGACCCGGTGCGCCATAATAGTCCAGGTCAAAATGAGTTTCCGGTACTGTTATCAGGTTTACATTCCGGTAGAGACCTCCATAAAACGTAAAATCCGCCATCTGCGGATAAATCCGGTCATTTACTCCGTTGTCCACAGATACACAGATCAAGTTCTCTCCGACCCGCAGATAGTCTGTGATATCCGCACGGAAGGTCGAATATCCGCCTTCATGGCTGCACACATTAGTTCCATTTACATATACGGACGCCGCCATTGCCGCCCCTTCAAATTCCAGATAGCTTCTCAGCCCGTCAGTCCCGCAAGGCTGGTAAAGGGACCTCGCATACCAGCAGATCCCCCTGTAATAATCATTGCCTCCATCCTGACCGTCTGCCGCGTTCCACGTATGGGGCAAATTTACTTTTTCCCAGCCGGCAGGCAGAGCGTCGGGAAGTACTCCGCATGTCTTTGAAAAGAACCAGTTTTCATTTATACATACCGTTTTTCTCATTCCGTAATGTCCTCTCTGTATTGATTATGGTACCATTATAGAACAGAGAAGGGAAAACAGAGAGGATAATTTCATGTGTTTTTGAATTTTAGACAATATTTTTACTAATTCTCACTTTGCTCTGGCATAAAAGGAAAAAAGGCATTCCATGGCCGTTCCCGGCTGCTGAATACCTTTTTCTTTTTCTGATCATCACATATTTGATTGTTTTACATATCGATCCACCGCATCTCCATGGGTTCCATGTCAAGACGGCATTTCAACACGCCTTCCACATACAGTTCCGTAGTCTTCGGCTCCTTTGAATTGTTGATCACTACAATCTTCTTTGTCTTCTCATATGCAGCGACCTCCGTATCTACGTTGGTTACATAATATTTCTTCATTTCCTCTTCTTTATGAGCCGCGTAGTATATGGCGCGAAGCAGGATTCGGCAGTTCTGGGGAGAATAAGGAAGACCGGTAAAGTAGACGCTGCGGCCCTGACCGTATTCATTTACAACGAGACGGCTGTATTCTCCGTCCTTGTTGAGAATCTGATAGTGGTCGCCCTGAGCGTAGATCCGGCTCTTGCTCTCACCGAAGTCAATTTCGCCTTCGATATCTTCCAGAATAAAATGCTCCTGATTCAACTCATTGTACTTGTCAGTACTTAAAGAGAATCCCATCTCGCGGTCAACTCCCAGTACATCGCTCAGCTGGAAGTAACGTCCCTGATGCTGGCAGGCGGTCGGCTCTCCCACTCCGATCAATCCGCCTCCCTGATCTACGAAGCGGCGGACAGCCGTCACGACCTTCTCATCCTTCCAGTTGTCTCCTCCGCTCCACGCAGTGTAAGCGTCGCCGGAATTGATGATGACCTTAATGTCTGGGTCGATTCCCTCTCTGAGCTGGTCGAAGTCAATAAATTCCACATCGATCGGCATACCGCTTAAGCACTCCAGAACACCGACATAGGAATAGATCTCCCTGTGATAAATGGCGTGGTGAACCTCATTGGCCATAAAGCCTCTCAGCGCGCCCCAGCAGTTTAAGACAGCCACTTTAAACGGCGCCATATGAGAACGGCTTCCATCCATATTTTCCTGAATCTGGCGGAACTCTCCCACCACTTTCTGGATTTCTTCAATAAAGCCCGGCCACTCGATCGCCAGCTTTAAGTAACCGCCGTATCCGATACGGTCCAGCGGGGAACGCAGCATGGCTCTTCTGGCCTTCATCCAGTTGTCTTCCGCCTCTCCAATCGGATCCCCTCCTTCGCAGAATACATCCGGGAAGAAATAGGGAAGCAGCCGGCCCTCCGTATATTTCACACCTTTGATATCTGATATCATGCGCATGGTTACACCATCGCCTACGGAACCAACGACAGAATCAAGGCCTATCCCCGCAAAATATTTGCCAAAGGGCTCTGTTCCAATCCAGTGATCTCCCAGGAACATCATGGCTTCCTTGCCATAGCTGTGGACGATATCCACCATCTCTTTGGCCAGCCTGCTTACCTCGATCTGCTGGAATTCAATAAAATCGCGGAATTCTTTCGACGGTACACGGAAGCAGGAGTTATGATATCCCTGATCCACGATGTATTCCGGACGGAACTTATAACCGGCCCATTTCTCGAACTGCTCCAGAATATAGGGGCTGACACTGGCACTGTAGCCAAACCACTCCACGTATTTCTCTCGTTTTTTATCATCAAAGGTTAAGGTAAACTGATGGAAGAAGGTAGTAAAACGGACTACATCCACATCCGGATTCTCCTCGCACCAGCGTTTTAACTTATTCTTAACGAAGACCTGAGTCTTTGGCTGCCGGACGTCAAAAGTCATCTGATGCTCGGCATCTTTCCAGTCATTGGTGATGAAGTTGTACATATGTACCGGATCCCAGATCAAAAAAGCCAGGAAGCTTACCGTATACTCGTGATATGGTATCGTCTTAATCCCGACCTCTCCGGAAGCCTCGTCGTACTCCCAGTCGGTCACAGGAACCACTTCACCGGTTGTCCGGTCGATTACTTCCCACCAGCGCTTTGGATCATCGATGGTGTTGACCTTTAACTGCTCGGTGTGGAAGCCGTGCATCAGTTCGATGCGAAGCGTCTCCCCCCGTGCCGTGATCCGGTCGCTGATTAAATATTCCTGCTGAACCTCTTCCGGATTCTGCATGGCCCAGTCATTATCTTTTCTCGTTGTATAATAGGTGGCGTAAATCTTGCCGTCCAGTTTTAACAGCTCCTCCGGCATATTCGTTCCGTCACAGTCACGAAGGGCGTCGGCCCCCAGCAGATTTTTCAGTCGGATTGTCTCATCTACCATGTCCACATCCGTAGGCAGGGTAAGTCTTCCGGTAATCTCATTCATAGTCAGTTTTGTCCTCTCTCAAAATCTTTCAGTTTCAGTATTAACCCTTTAATCCACCCATGCTCAGACCTGACGTCAGTTTCTTCTGTACCATCAGATAGAAGATCATGGTCGGAATCATAACAATCACCATAGCGGCAAACAACGCGCCCCAGTCTGTCGCAAATCTTGCCTGCTCCATAATGTTTTTAAGACCTACCGGCAGAGTCTTCTTGGTATCATCCCGCAGGAACTGAAGGGCCAGAATGTACTCATTCCAGTATTCCATAAAAGAGAACATCAGCATCGTTGCAACACCCGGTTTACACATGGGGAAAACCACGCTCACCATGGTCCGGAAATGGCTGGCGCCGTCGATCCCGGCAGCCTCCACATATGCATTATCGATCCCTTCCATAAATCCGGACATCAGGAAGATATAGAACGGGAGCGTTGTGCAGGCATAAACAATACACATGGCCACACGGCTGTTTAACATATTAAAGCTTAACAGCTGTAAGAACAGCGGCACTACCAGATAGTTCTTCTGGATAAACATACCGGCCATAAACAGCGCTTTCACCGGCGTTAGGATCTTGCCTTTATATCTGCCCAGCGCATAGGAAGCCGGAACCACCATGACGAGTGACAGCACCATGGAAAACACCGTAATAAAAATAGAATTTAAGAAGTTCTTGCCGATATCCGCATTGGTCCAGGCCCTTGCAAAGTTATTCCACTGAAGCTTTTTCGGAAGGCGCATGGGGAACTGGGAGATCTCATTATTATCCTTTAAGGTAGATATAAATGTCCAGATTAAAGGCAGGATAACCAGTACAACGGCTACGAACAGCAGGATTCGGAGCAACAGTCTGACGACTTTACTTTTTTGTTCTTTACTCATTCTGATTCCTCCCTTCAATTAACTGTCTTTCCTGGCAGTCAGCGCCTGAGCGATGAGTGACAGGATAAAGGAAAACAGGAAAACAACGACGGAAACGGACATTGCATATCCAAAGTTTGCGTTGCTGAAGGCCTGCTTGTTGACATAGGATAAGAGCACCTCGGAATGGCCCTGAGGTTCTCCGTTGGTCATAACTGTAACGAACTGGAAACTCATGTTCATGGTGGACAGAATAAAGAATACCAGTGTCGTACGGACTGTCGGCCAGATAAGCGGAAGCGTGATCTTAAAAAATTCCTGAATTTTATTGGCGCCTTCCAGTTCAGATACCTCATAAAGCTCCGCGGAAACACCATCCATTCCGGCTATGTACATAACCATGTAGTAACCAACCGCCTGCCAGATCATGGCCAGGGCAATTACCCACAGTACATACTTACTGTCTCCCAGCCAGTTAGGCAGATTGGCCTTTCCCATGGCTGATAAAAAGGAATTGACAATACCGGTCAGGGGGGTAAACAGATTTTTAAAAATAATACCGATTACAACAATAGAAAGGACATTCGGGAAGAATAATACAATTCTATATAAATTTGCCTCTTTTAATTTACCCCTGCTGATAATTGCCGCAAAAAACAGGGACAGCGCCATGGTAACAATTGTAACAAATACCATGAGAAACAGCGTATTTACAAATGCAAGCCAGAATTTATCACTTGTAAACAGTGTCACAAAGTTATTAATACCTATAAAGGTCTTTTTTCCAGTACCGCCGCTCCATTTATATAACGACATCCGGAACACCTGAAATGCCGGATAGAGTATAAACAGGCAGAACCCTATCAATGCAGGAGCTACACAGCAGGCCAGGAATCGTTTCTCTTTTTTCTTCCTCTGGGCTAATCCGTTCATCTGCACCTCACCTTTCTATTATGATTATCTCTTATCATTACCTCTTATTGATTAGTGCCTGACTGTCAGGGACAATTCAGGCACTAAAATTATGCTTTATTCAGTTATTGCTTTCCTTATTCAGCTGTAACGAGAGAATCTCTTACCGTGTCAGAAAGCTTATCGCAGGCTGCAACCCAGTCATCAACTGTTTCTTTTCCATCAACGACTGCATTTACATGGCCGTAGAATTCTGACTTCGGTACTACTTCGCTGTCAACTGCTGCAAATCCGCCAATGTATGGCTTGTAGCCGTTGTCGAAGGACTGGAATGTGGAAAGAATCATCGGATCAAGGATGTCTTTTGTTAAATCTGTAGCGCCAACGACTGGCGGAATTCCACCGGTCTTCTCAGCATTCAGCTTGATCGCTTCATCGCTGTATAAGAATGCAAGGAAATCCTTTGCTGCATCAACATTCTCACTTGCTGCCGGAATGTAAACTTCTTCTACAGAAGACATTAAGTACTTGTCAGTTGTTCCATCCATAGCCGGAACAGGAGCGAAGCCCCATGCAAACGGCTTACCGTTAATTTCTTCGCCTGTGATGTCAGCCATCTCGCCAACGATCCAGGAACCACACGGAACGAATAATGCAGAACCGTTCATAACAGCAGTCTGAGCTGTCGTATGGTCAATACCGGTTGTATTCGGAAGTAAGTATCCGCCGCTTCCCAGTTTGGCAACCAGGTCAAATACTTCTTTTACGCCTTCTTTGTCCCATGCTCCCTCTTTGTAGGTAAAGCAGTCGTTCATGCCTTCTACGCCTAATTTAGCGGTCAGCAGAGGAATGATAACGGTCTCCATGTATCCCGGTGCGTTTCCGCCCTGGTATGTAAATAAGGAACGGTCGCTCTTACCGGCGATATCTTTGCCCTTGATCTCATCGCCAAGTGCGAAGAATTCATCCCAGGTTGTCGGTACATTCAGCCCGGCTTCTTCAAATAAGGTTGCATTGTAGAATAAGCCGTTCGCTGTGTAGTACAGAGGAGCCAGATACACTTTTCCATCGCCGTACGGCTGGGAAAGAGAAGTGTCCAGGAAACCGTCTAAGATTTTACCTTTTAAAGGTCCTTCAAATACGTCTGTCAAATCTGCAAGCGCCTGATCCTTGATCAGTCTCTGTGCAAGGCCGGACGGGTTGCTGCTCGGGCAGTAGATGAAATCCGGAATGTCGCCGGCCAGCATGGAGGAGTTAACCTTCTCACCGATGGACGGGTCTGCATCGATCTCAAATGTTACGTTCGGATTAGCTTTTGTGTAGGCGTCTGTCACTGCTGTCCAGAATGCGTCGCCGTATCCGCCTTTAAAAATTGCCAGCTTTAAGGTAACCGGATCACCGGTGCTCTCTGCTGCGTCTGCTGTGGTCTCTTCTGTCTTAGCGGCATCTGCTGCCGTATTCGTCTCTTCTGCCTTCGGGGCAGCGGTTGTCTCTGCAGGCTTGGAGCCGCAGCCGGCAAGTGTGGCTGCTACCATGGAAGCTGCCAGCAGAATGGATAATGTCTTTCTCATAAATATCCTCCTTATCATTCCTTGTCATATTGCACAAGAACCGTTTGTTGTAGTTACAGTATATTGTATTGTTCCCCCAGTTTCAACGTTATTCTTGCTTCATTTTTTATATATCTTGCTTTAAGAACAATAAAATACTTTTCTTTTCCACACATATCACCTATAATAAACAATATAAACGGGATATATCCGGTATTTTCACGTATTTTAAACAACTCTTTTATTACTATTTTGCTTTTTTTATGTAAAATAGGTAAAAAACCCTTAAAAACAAAGAGGTGCCTCTATGAGTAATGAACGATTGAATTTTGACAAGAATCTCGAAACGCTCCAAAAACTGAATTTCCAGCTTCTGTATGCCTCTACCTCCAAATACGAAGGCGACTGGCAGAGTCTTCCCCACACCCATCACTTCACCGAGCTGTTCTATGTCATCAGCGGCCTGGGAAAATTCCTGGTAGAAGACCAGCTGATCACGGTTAAGGAACACGACATGGTCATCGTTAATCCCAACGTGGAACACACGGAAAAATCCATGGATTCCAAACCGCTGGAGTACATCGTATTCGGCGTTGAGGGACTGACCTTCTCCTTCGGCAGTCCGGAGGCCCCGCAAAACTACGGTTACTATAATTATTCCGCTGAAAAAAAGCATCTGCTGAACTTTTCCCAGCTGATGCTTCGCGAAATCAAAGAGAAAAAGAATGGTTACGAACAGGTATGCCATGACCTTCTGGAGGTGCTTCTCATCTATATCACGAGAAACGACCAGTTTGGCATCATCTCCACGGACACCTCCCGCATGCCCAAGGAATGTGCCAGTGCCAAACGGTATCTGGATGCGAATTATGCGCAGCCGATTACCCTGGACTCTCTGGCGGCGGCCACCCATATCAACAAGTTTTATTTATCGCATACCTTTTCCAAATATCTGGGGATGTCGCCCATCACCTATCTGATCCAGCGCCGCCTTCAGACCAGCAAGGACTTACTCACCCAGACAGATTACTCGATCGCAGAGATCGCGTCCAGCACGGGATTCGCCTCACAGTCGTATTTCTCACAGATATTTAAAAAGTTTACGGGGATGAGTCCGAATCAGTACAGGAAACAGAATACGGTACACCAATAAAAGCTGATACAAAGGCCCATGCCTGCAATCCTCATCAGATTGCAGGCATGGGCCCCATATTTACAATGAATCCGCAGACTTCATCTGTTTCTTCATCTCATACATATTATGATCCGCGCGGGACAGCAGTTCGCTGAAGTTTTCCTTACTGCCCGGGTCTGAGCCTGCATATCCCCAGGCAATTCCCGCCTGAAAGCCATTTTCTTTTCCGTAAGCCTCCACCTGGCCGGCTAACAGACGGCTGCATTCTTCCGGAGAATTCTCAGATACTCCCTCAATTACAGCGGCAAATTCATCACCGCCGATGCGGTATATCCATGCATCCTTCAGAGCTCCGGAGATCGCTCTGGCTGAAAAACGGATATACTTATCGCCTGTTTCGTGCCCGAACTCGTCGTTTACCCCTTTGAGGCAGTTCAAATCGAACATCAGGACGGTCAGCGGTTTTCCAAGCTCCAGCATTCCCTCCCATTTCTGCTGCCTGTGTTCGAATGCTTTTCTGTTCAGCACCCTTGTGAGGCCATCCAGGTCATTTTCCGCTCGGAGCGACTGGGTCTTAAGGACCTCCTCTGTGACATCCTCCACGACTCCGCTCTTTTTCTCGCCGTCCTCCCGGAGCGTTAAACGGATCCAGCGTTTTCCTTCCGGCTGTTCCAGACAGAATATATTTTCATCCTCTGTAGGCTTCTCACAAATCTTCTTTAAAAATGCCTGAAATTCATTACGACTCCTGCAAAAAGTCCGTTCCTGATCCTTCGATAATCCCAGGAGCCGCGGAATCTGGTTCGTCATGTAAACCCGATTGCCTTTGGCCCCCATCTCAAAGACCCCCACCGGGACCTCGGAGAGTTCCAGAAGTCGTGAATAACGGGTAAACCACCGGCTGATCAGCACCGCGATTCCTGCGCCGGCGCAAAGCGAAACAAGAAACGAATAGAACAGGATCTCCTGGATTCGATGCGGATACTGCAAAAGCGCATCTTCCTCCATCAAGCCAATCAGATACCACTCTTCTCCCGAAAACGGGGTATTGTTGTAATACATTCCCATCTGTTCCAGACATGCATAGACCGCACCGTTTCCATTGTGATTTCCCAATAGAAAAATACCATTCTCAGAGTCTTTTGCCTTAAGCTCCATCGGACTCTCAGCCTGCAGGATACGTTTCTGAAGAGCACCGTGTGTGACAAGCGGACGGATCCCGTCGTTCTCTCCGGAACGGATTCCGATCACATAACCGTAGGAATCCACCGCCAGCAGGTCAGACGGAGGCAGATACTTATACAGATAATTCAGCGATATCTCAACACCGAATACACCGACCGCCCTTCCCCGCTGGTCTACCAGGGGTATCGAATAGGTAACCACCTCCTCGCCCCCTTCATAAAGGCGAAACGGCGGACACCAGTAGCCCAGCAGTTTTTCATCACCTGCCAGTCCCACACTGCTGAATGGCTTTTCATAAAACGCACGGCTGGCATCCGTCAGTTCCAGCCGGTACTTCCACGCAGCATCCGTCACTACCTGAGTCTCCTGAGCCACATCCCAGGGGCCTGCCAGAAGATAGGTATTGGAATTGCGTTCATCAACCCGGTTCGGATTGGCATTCCTGAAGTAGAGGGCCGGATAACTCTCTGTTTCCTCCGTCCCCCTGTCTAAAATCAAAAATGCCCCCGTTGTTTTTGTATAGTACAGCGCATTCAGTACCGTGGGGGCGACCGCCTTAAGCAGTTCTTCCTTTTCCAGCAGTTCCCCGTTCTCATCTCTTTCAGCTTCCGTAAAATACCGGCTCAGTTCATCCGTATAAAGTTCAAAATTCGTCCAGACATTTTTCATCTCCCCTTCAATGGTTACCGAACGTTTTTTCACTTTCTCCGAAAAAATCTGGTACGCATTCTCCCGGGACTGCCCGATCACACCGCCCAGACTCAGAAGAGCCGTCATCAACAGACTCTGAATCACAACCGACGCCACAAATGTGAGCGCCAGTTTAAAGGCGATCGAATCACTTCTCACCTTTTTATTCATTTATTTCTCCATTAATCTCTCCATTTATTTCTCTCATTAAGTTCTGATACCATGCTTCAAAATTTCCGTCGTCCATAAACCCGGATATCACCGTCCCTCTGTCTTCACCATTCTCCACCCGGTTCTGAAGCTCATTTAAATCAAGCTCCACCTTCTTCTCCAGGGATCGGGAAAACAGTTCATTCACTTCATAGGAATTCTCAAACGGCCTTCTGGCATAAAACTTCCCTTCCTGCATCGCCTCAAGGGCCGCCGTCACACTCTTTTTTACCGCCTCCGCGTTATCACTCTTCTGTACAAATTTTTCCAGCTCTTCTATGGATGACAATGCCGCATTTTCCACCGGAATATATCCGATCGACGCGGTAAACTCGATGTTCCGTTCAGAATCCGTAAACCATTTCAGGAATTCGGCAGACGCATACTCTGCTGCCTCCCCGGAACGGAATATTCCCATATCCGCCCCCCTCTGGGACATATACCCGTGTCCCCCCTCAAACGTAGGGTAAGGCCGCACGCTGCACTCTATGGGATACTGATTCTCTCCATCCACGATCACCTCTTTTGGAAAGTAACCGGCGCCGGCAGACGAGCCTATGTAGGCAAGCAGGCTTCCGCTCTTAACCCCATCCTGATTAAATACGCTGCTTTTATACCACCCCATCATATGGGGAACGTAATAAGCATCCCACGCCTTCCTCGCTGTCTCTTTCGAATAGGCAAACGAAACGCTTTTCCCATCTGTGGGGAAGGGATCCGCTCCATCCTGAATCGCTGTCAGCACAGCAAAATCATTAAAACTGTTCATTCCCAGAAACGGCTGTCCGCCGGACCATCTGTAATACACCTCCGCCGCAAAAACCAGCCCCTCCCATGTGCCAAGCTCCTCATCCGCAATCCCTGTGTCTGAACAAAACTTCCTCCAGCCAGTCTCGTTGACAAATAAAAGTTCTGTCGATTTCGCCACCGGGATCAGTTTATGTCTGCCTTCTTCTCCCCAGACGCCCTCGCTTAAGAACTCTGGCCGGTATCGCTCCAGCTCTTCCGCACTGAAATACTCCTCCATCTCTACCAGGGGCGCCAGCTGATCCAGCCGGTATGCGCTGTCCGGATATACCGTAAACACATTGGGAAGCGGGTCAGATCCAATAATCTTATTGGCGGAGTTAAACAAAGCATCGTCCAGTTCACCACTCGAACCATAACCGTAGGCATCCACCACGATTCCCAGTTCCAGCCCTTTCGTCTCGTTAAATTCCGTTACTTTTTCATCAAATTTCGTCTTTGCAAAAGCATTGTATGCATGCCAGACTGTAATAACAGTCGGTTTTTTCGGATCCAGCCCATGCTTTTTCCCCTGCGCACAACCGGATACTGCGCAGGCAAGAGTCAGGGACAGCACCACTGCCTTCCATATTTTTTTCCTTTTCATGAGATCCGCCCCTCCACTTCTCTTCCCCTGATCCGCAAATATCAGCCACTCCAATAGATCCGTCATGATCCGTCATGCTTGCTGACTGCACCGGAGTCACAGATCCCAATCGTCTGCAGATACTCCGCCAGTTCTGATGTATGCTTTTATTATATCATACACTTATTTAATGAACATATTAATTTTTTTGTATAATCAGGGAAAAATATGGATATAGAAAAGGACCCGCACTCCGCAACTGCTCACCCAGCTGTGGAATACGGGTCCTGACTATCTATTCATACCCTATTCAGTTTTCGTCCTATAATCTCTTTAACAATTCTTCTCTTTCCTTCTCATATCCAGGCTTGCCAAGAAGAGCGAACATATTCTTCTTATAGCTCTCCACGCCTGGCTGGTTGAACGGATTGACACCCAGAATATAACCACTGACGCCGCACGCATACTCAAAGAAATAGAATAACTGACCCAGGCAGTATTCGTCCTGTTCCGGGATCTTTACCATCAGGTTCGGTACATCGCCGTCCGTATGGGCTAAGATCGTGCCGTTCATGGCACTCTTGTTGACGAAATCTACACTTTTGCCTGCCAGATAGTTCATGCCGTCCGTGTCCACTTCTTCCTTCTGAAGCAGAATCTCGGCCGGGGATTCTTCGACATTCAGCACGGTCTCAAACATCACACGGGAACCGTCCTGGATGAACTGGCCCATGGAATGTAAATCCGTGGTTAAATCAACGGCTGCCGGGAAAATACCTCTGCGGTCTTTTCCTTCGCTCTCACCAAATAACTGTTTCCACCACTCGGAAACGTAATGAAGGCTCGGCTCATAATTAGCCACAATCTCAACGGCCTTGCCTTTTCTATGTAAGATGTTGCGCACCGCTGCATACTGTAATGCGGAGTTGGACTCATAAGGAGTCTCCAGAGCCGCCTTTCTCGCTGCTGCAGCACCTTCCATTAATTTATCAATATCAGCGCCTGATACGGCAATCGGAAGCAGTCCGACCGCTGTCAGGACCGAGAAACGTCCGCCTACGTCATCCGGCACGACAAAGGACTCATATCCCTCTTCTGTCGCCAGATTCTTAAGTGCACCCCTGGCCTTGTCCGTCGTAGCGTAAATTCTCTTATTCGCCTCTTCACGGCCATACTTTTCGATCAGCATCTCCTTGAAGACACGGAATGCAATTGCCGGTTCTGTCGTTGTACCGGACTTGGATATGATATTAACGGAGAAATCTTTTCCTTCCAGCACATCCTTCAAATCCTGGATGTATTTGCTGCTGATGCTGTTGCCTAAGAAATAAATCTCCGGAGTTTTGCGTTTTCCCTTCGGCAATACATTATAGAAACTGTGGGATAAGAACTCAATGGCCGCTCTGGCGCCTAAATAGGAGCCGCCGATACCTACTACCAGAAGTACGTCAGAATCATTCTGAATCTTCGCCGCCGCTTTTTTAATTCTCTCAAATTCTTCCTTATTATAGTCTACAGGAAGATCAATCCAACCTAAGAAATCATTCCCGGCGCCGGACCCCGCCATCAGCACATCTCTTGCACACATCACTGTGGCTTTCATATTATCCATCTCTTCTGCTGAGACAAAGCCTGCCGCTCTGGAATAATCAAATACAACTTCTTTTCCCATCTCTATCATTCTCCTTTTCCTTTTGTTTCAGGTTTTAGAATGCCTGTTCAGGAACAGTATACCATAAATCCCCTCCAATTGCGATATAATTTTCCTTTCCCTTCCAAATGTTCACGTGAGATATTCATGCAGAATTTCTCCGATCAGCTTCAATTCCTCGGGGTTCAAATCCTTCAGCCAGTCCTCCTGCTGTTTTACGGTTCTTCCCCGTTCGCGGCTGGCCGCTATCTGTTCCAGACTCTTCTTTAAATAGTCCACATCCCGTATGGATCCTTCCATTTCTGACGGCCCGCTGCCGCTCCGTACCATTTCCGGCACCATATTCTGATTCCCGGCTCCCAGCTGCATCTCGTCAGCTGCCGGGCTCATACCGGACTCTGTACTTATCGTTTCCTGTATGATACCGCCCTGTCTTCCCTCTCTCTGCCTTCCGTCGGACCGGCCGCTGTTCTGTCTGCGAGCCTGCGATTCCGCCTTCAGCTGGTTTTTCATGCGCTCCGTCCTGTTTCTCTGTTTTCCCCGCACACTTTCCTGTTTCTCCGGCTCTTCTGCCTGTCCTGCCGCAGTACCTGCTGCCACGGGATAGATCGACCGGATATTTTCACGGGTTTCCATATGAGGCCCCGATATTGCCTGTGTTTCATCTCGTTCCTGATCCAAACGGTAGATCAGCGTATTTTCCAGATAATTATCGAGTGCGGTAAACAGCTGCTGTTTCTTGTCCGCGACTCCTGCTCCGTGGTCCACAAGGATTGTAAAGAGCCCTGCCAGAATTCCCATGGAGCCGTACAGTACTATGTAATAAGGATCGGTACGATACCAGTATGCGCCGAACGCCGCCGCCCCTCCTGCGAGGAAACAAAGAAGCGTCATCTGATTGGAAAAAGTGTTCCATCCGTTAAGCGTCATGCCCATAAATCTGAAATCATACATCTGCCTCTCTAAGTAAGGCCTGATTTTCGGAATCCCCTGATTCATCTGATAGCTACTTTCTGTCTTCTGCTTAAATGCACGAAGATTCTTATTCTTCGTCAGTGACATGTTGTCCGTTTCTTTAATTAATCTTTTGTAGAGGTTACGTGTCAGCCATCTGGTCACAACCCCAAGGCCGCATACGGCTGCAAGCACGTACAGCGCTTTGCCTGTCTGTAAAAATTCCAGCATAATAATAGCTCCCCTTTCTTCCCGGTTGTTCCGGTGATAGGATTATTATAACCACCGAAACTTCCTTTGGGAAGATGAGAGAGCCTAGAATCGTTCGTCAAATCCCGTCAGGATTCGATTCTTAACTTAACATGAATACCTTTCTGCAATGGCTAAAATCAGATTTACGGAATGGCGTACCGCCCTGGCCTCAAACTCGCTGTAGTCCATGGTTGCGCTGTTGTCAGCCTTGTCTGAGATAGCCCTGATAATTAAGAATGGAACGTGGTTTAAGTATGCCGCCTGAGCGATGGCCGCGCCTTCCATCTCCGTACAGTATCCACCGAAATTTTCCGCAATCCAGTCTTTTTTAACCTGATCGGAAATAAACTGATCCCCGGAAACAATCCTTCCAGAAAAAACTCCAATGTCAGGATTCACTTCCTTACAGCACTTTAAAGCCAGATTCTTAAGCGTTTCATCGGCCGGAAATGAGAACACTTCCATCTGCGGAATCTGTCCCACCGGATACCCGAATCCGGACGCATCCATATCGTGATGCACCGTATCGGTAGAGAGCACCACATCGCCGATCTCGATCTCATTTTTTAAAGATCCGGCAATCCCCGTGTTGATAACCGCATCCACTCCATAGTGATCCACCAGAATCTGCGTACACACCGCCGCGTTCACCTTACCGATTCCGGAACGGACGACCACCGCCTCTTTTCCCTTCAGTGTTCCTTTATAAAACTCCATGCCGGCCATGGTCTTTACTTCCACACCCTGCATTGCTTCCTTTACTTCCGCCACTTCCACATCCATGGCTCCGATAATTCCTAACATACAGCGCCTCCTTTTCCTGTTCCCTTCCGGGATACTTTGCATATATTGATTATTATAACTGTTTTCGCCCTGTTTGCAAGAGGGTTTCCGTGTCGTCCGCTATTGACAATCTGTTCCCTTATTCTGTATAATTGTAAAAATGCAGAAACCGATAACAAGGCAGAAAACAAATAAAAGTATAGAAGAAATGTGGAGGAATGATACATGATTTATAAAACACACGGCGTATGTTCACAGGAAATTAATTTTGAAGTTCAGGACAACAAGCTTACCAATGTTCGCTTTGTTGGCGGATGTTCCGGTAATACCCAGGGTCTTGGCCGTCTGATTGAAGGAATGGACGTAGATGAGGCCATCAAACGTCTCGACGGAATCCACTGCGGTCCCAGACCTACCTCCTGCCCGGATCAGCTGGCGAAAGCTCTGAAGCAGTATAAGGAATCCCTCTCCTGACAGGAATCCGGCGGAACAGACCTCTGAGGTTTACATAAGCAGCAGAAATACAGAAAACAGAATCAAACCAAAAAGTCTGTACGGTGATGATACAGGCCGCGGCTCCGGTTATCCGTTTATAGGATAACAGCCGCGGCCTGTTTCTTTTCCGGTCTCATCCTGTTCTTCATAAATTTTTAAGAAATGGCACGTTATTGCACTGCAGCTTTTTCTGTGATACCATATATCTTCGAAAGAAAGGAGTTTTTATCTATGGCAATACCCAAAAAAAGTTCCATCCTGCCGGTGGTTCAGGACCGGATACGGAAAAATCTGAAATTCGCCACTCTGTCATTTCTGTTTATTATCGCTTACGTCAATGTGTTTCAGAAACTGTTTGGAGCAGAAAATTCCATCGTTGGAGTCATCTTTACGATCATGATGTCGGCCTCCATGGCCCGCGATCTAACTTCTACCCCCTTAAAGCATCTGTTTGCACAGGCCGCCGTGCTGGTGCTGATGGCAGTCTCCGCCTGCCTGGTCTCCACCTTAAATCCGTGGGCCGCTCTGCCAGTCAACTTTGCAGTGATTTATTTTATTCTGTATACATATACCTATGAATATTCCGGACATCTGTATTTTCCTTATATTCTGTCCTACTTATTTCTGGTATTCATCTCCCCCTCCAGCCCGGAACAGCTTCCGAAGCGGATTATGGCCATGGTGACGGGAGCTGTCTGCATCATTCTGTACCAGCTTGTGATGGGGCGAAACCGGGCCGAAGAAACGGTTACCGATGTGCTTCTCACTCTGATCCGGGAGGCAAAGCAGTACATATCCTGTCTCTTATCCGGCAGCGCTGCACCGGAAGGTCTGGAGGATATCAGAAAGAATGTACGCCGCTTAAGCTGTATGGTATATGACCGAAGGCGGCGGGAACTGTGCATCTCCGATGCCAGCTTTGCCTTAGTGGATTCCGGACGCGGTCTGGAACACCTTCTCATACTGCTGTCCCAGACAGAGCATCCGGAGGACTGCCGGGATATGCTGGAAAAGACGCTCACTCAGCTGAGCCACTTTGAGTCATATGTCAATAAGAAGACCACAGCCCCTCATCTCATTGCGCGGACTGATTTTATTACAGATCCAGAAGACCTGCGCCAGGAAGAGTTTTACAACAGCCTGGAATATATCAGGAACCATCTTGTCCATATGGCAGATCCTGAAAAAAAATCCCACTATCGCCCTACCCTGCTTTCCCTTTCCATCCGGATTCAGGCTGCTTTAAAAGTAAGCAGAGTACGTGTGATTTACGCCCTGCGCGTCGCGCTCCTGCTTTCACTCGCCACACTGCTGGTCCAGAGCCTGAAACTCCCCCACGGAAAGTGGCTTCTGTTCACCCTTGCTTCTGTCTCGCTTCCATACGCGGATGACGTTGGGCAGAAGGCCGGAAAACGTCTCTTTGCTACTGCAGCCGGAGGTATCTTCAGTGTGATTCTCTATTCTCTGGTTCCGTCTCCGACTGGCAGAACCGCCATTATGATGCTGTCGGGCTATCTGAGCTTTTATTTTACCGATTATAAGGGTACCTTTACCTGTTCCACGGTCGGCGCACTGGGCGGGGCTGTGTTTATGAGCGCATTCGGATGGGCGCCGGTCAGCCGTATGCTGCTTATCCGTCTGGCATATGTAATTGCCGGGATCGTAATTGCCTACGCCGCCAACTGCCTGCTCTTTCCTTATCACCGCAGTACCGCCGCCGAGACTCTGCTGAAAAAATACGATTTTGCATCAAAGCTGCTGTCAAAGCTCTGCAGCCAGGGTGTAACCGATACACAGTTTTATTACCACCTGGTCATTCAGTCCCAGCTTATTGAAGAAAAACTGTACCAGATTACCTCCGGTGAAGAGCAAAAGCTCCTGCATGACAAAATCTGCGAATGCCGTTCACTGGTAAGGGCGGCTCACCGGAACAATCCGCAGGCGGAAATGTAATATAAAAAGTATTTGACAAAGTCAACTATCAAGAATATAATTGACTAAGTCAAATACTTTTTTGTTTACAGAGAAAGGAGCGTCACCCCATGCCGGATTTTCTTGCTTACTATATTACCGCCCTGAGAAAAGATTTAAATGCCTATTCTGATGCACGGCTTAAACAGTACGGCCTTACAGACGGGCTGTTCTATTATATTATTTATATTGGTAAAAATCCCGGATGTTCCCTCAGCGAGACAGCCCGTTTTCTAAAAGCAGACAACGGACACGTAACCCGTTGTATAGGAAAACTGGAGCAGCTGGGCTACGCAGTCCGTACCCGAGACACTGCGGATCACCGCCATTACCACTTAACGCTTACCGCGCAGGGGGAGACCATTTTCAAAGAACTCCATACCCTGCTTTATGACTGGGATCAGGCCGTCTGTAAAAACTTAAGCGATATCCAGAGAGAACAGCTTTTGGAACTGCTTCGTCTTGTTACTGATAGCCGGGAAGACCGTAAGGAGGGAAGCGAACCATGTACGAGACCATAAACAGCCCCTTTACCATCGGGAGCGTGACATTAAAAAACAGAATTATTTTTGCCCCCACCTCCATGGGCTTAAAGGAAGAGGAGTACTTGGAAAAACTGGGCGCCATTGCCCGCGGCGGCACCGCCATGATTATCATCGGGGATGTGCCCGTTCTGAAGAGTCCGTTTCTGTCCCTGTACAGCAGAAAAGGATTTCTCCGTTACCGCAGGATCACGGAAACCATCCACCAAAACGGCGCCCTGGCCGCCGCCCAGCTGCATATGTCAGACTCGCAGTTCAGCCGCCTGATTAAATATCTGCCCGGCCTGATTACCGGAAAAATCAAGCCGGATGAGCTGAGAATTCTTTTAAACAATACGGTATCCGATTATATTACCGGTCTGACAGACAAAAGAATCTCTGAAATCATCCGGGGCTTTGGCAAGGCTGCGGTCTTAGCAAAAGAAGCCGGATTCGATGTCATTCAAATCCATGGCGACCGGATGTGCGGAAGCTTTTCTTCCTCCATATACAACCGCCGGAAAGACCGGTACGGGGGAAGTCCAAAAAACAGAGCCCGCTTTGCCTGCGAGGCCGTCGCCGCAGTCCGCAGAGCCCTTCCGGATATAACCATTGATTTTAAGCTTGCGGTCCGCCAGGAAAATCCCCATTACGGGAATGCCGGAATTCTGATGGAAGAGCTTCCGGTCTTTGTTCCCCTTCTGGAGCAGGCAGGCGTAAACAGCTTTCATGTCACCCTGGCCAATCATTCTGACTTAAGTGACACCATCCCGCCGGCTTCACACCCGTATTTTCATGGGGAAGGCTGCTTCTTATCCTACTGTGATGAGGTCCGCCGCCTGACTGATCTGCCCGTATGCGGCGTAGGCCGCCTCTGTTCTCCGGATTTCGTGGAAGAACAGCTGAAATCAGGGAGAATTCAGCTGGCCGCCATGAGCCGCCAGCTGATTGCAGATCCGGAATGGGTGAAGAAAACCGCTTCCGGCTCCGTCTCCAAGCTATTCAAATGTACCGGCTGCAACCGGGAATGCCTGGGAGGCATGCAGGCCCATAAAGGCGTACACTGCATCCGGGATCACATACAAACAAAGAACAAATCACTCAGCCACGAAAGGAAGGTTGTATCATGAAGCATTCAAAGCTCTATGCCTGTCTCTCCTATTTAAGTATCCTGATTCTTATTCCGGCTCTTATTCCCGGAAAAGATTCATTTGTCCGATTTCATTTAAACCAGGGACTGGTTCTGCTGATCGCAAATATCGTGTTCGGCTGTATCTCTTTTATTCCGCACATGACCTTAATCGGCGATCTTTTAAACTGTGTCGTCCTGATTTTTGCCATTATGGGAATCGTATCTGTCATTCAGGGACAGAAGCGGGAACTTCCTGTTATTGGAAGAATCAGGCTGATACGATAACCGAAACCAGTAAAAAAAGGACCGGCCTTCATAGGAAAGCCGGTCTTTCAAGTTACAGATTCTCTGCAAAGGTTCTTACCTGGGCGAGTGCAGCGGACTGATAGATACTCCCCTTCTCCACCATACCAGGTGCCGTAAACGCGCCTTTATTCTCCCAGTTCAAGTAATCGCAGATGTCCTTTAACTGGGCCTGAGCCGCATTATACACCCCCGGCGATCCGGAATCCAGCAGCATGGCGGCTGAAGTGATGTGAAACCCTGTTTTGGCACACGCATACAGCCGGTCGATGAAGCATTTCATCTGTGCGGAAATATCAAACCAGTAGATGGGCGATGCCAGCACCAGCATATCTGCTTTATGTACATCCTGTAAAATCTCGTTCATAGCGTCATCCTGCATGCAGACGCCGCCGTGAGTAAAACAGTACTCGCAGGCCAGACAGGGGCCTACCTTCAGCCGGCTTAATTTTCGTACGGCCACCTCGTGGCCGCTCTCTTTCGCAGCCTGGGCAAACGCATCTGCCAGTATCTCCGTGTTACCGCCTTTTCTTGGGCTTCCTGTTACTACTAAAATGTTCATATTCCAGCCTCCTCTTCTGCTGACCCGACACGATGTTTATATGATTAGTATAGGTTGATTGGGGCTGATTTTCAAGTGTTTTTGATTGTCTTATTTATTCATTTCCCGAGTATTTTTAGCGCTCACGCCGTCAAAATCTCCACCAACGCCCCCTTAATCTCCCCATCAATCTCCATCGCCTGCAGCTCCGAAAGAAAGACCTTCAAACTCTTCCCTTCCCTGATCCGCCTAAACAACATCTCCTTTATCTCAAACTCGATCTCTGCCTGATTCAGAAAATCAAAAACAAGTTTCTCCACCGGGTTTTCAGAAAGCTTCATGCTCGTCTCAAACCTTACAACCAGCGTTTTTGCAGTACTAACCTGATCGATCTCCAGAGTCAGGGTTCTGCTGTCCGCGTCATAAGACTTTCTGCATGCGGTTTCCCCGCCATTCAGCGTCACACTGCATTCTGCATCCGTCACAGCAGCAAACTCCAGAATATAATTCCTTTTCTCCGGTATCAACTCCACTGCCCCCACCGCTGAAGCGATTGTAAAGGACTGTTTTTCCCCTTCCCAGTCGAACTTCATATCGGTAGTCACGCAAACACCCTGCTCATAATTACAGGTTTCATTGTCATCCTCATACAAGGTAAATGCACCGTCCGCACCCCCGAAGATCCGAATTCGCAGCGTCTCCGGGTTTGCCGTCACTTCAGCAGCTCCAATATCGTCTGTCATGGGAATTACGCCGCCGGCCTTCACCAGCACCGGAATCGCTTCCAGCGGCCTGTAGAGTTCCATGACTCTCCCGCCTTCATACACCATGTGGTTAAAGAAATCAATGCAGGTCCCTTCCGGAATCCACACACGCACCTTTGCCTCATTGATCTGCCCGATTCTTGGCGCCGTAACAGGAGCCACGATCATCTCACTGCCGAAATAGTACTGGTTTGCCACCTCATAAGCCTCCGCCGCTTCCGGATGCTTATAGTACATCGGCATGATTAACGGTTCCGCCATACAGCTGGCTCTGAAATTCATCGTATATAAATAAGGCATTAGCCGGTGGCGCAGCCGCAGGAAATCTCCCATGACAGCCTCTGTCTCCTTCTTAAACCGCCACGGTTCTTTTCCGTTAAACTCACTGCAGGAACTGTGGAGCCGCATAATCGGAGAAAACACGCCAAACTGCGTCCACCGCGCCTCCATTTCGTCATCCTTATAGCCTCTCATATGGCCTCCGATGTCGTGGCTCCACCAGCCATAACCGATATTAGAGGCATTCGCAGTAAAATACGGCTGAAATTCGAGAGAGTCCCATGTTGTGATCGTATCGCCGGAAAATCCCACCGGATACCGGTGGCTTCCCGGTCCCGCATACCGCGAAAACGTCATTGGCCTCTTTCCGTCTCTCCCGCTGTCCAGAAAATGGTAATGGTTCAGCATCCACAAAGGATCCAGTCCGGGAATTCTGCTGTTCCCCCCCTGCTGCCAGTCAATCCACCAGAAATCCACTCCCATTTTTTCATAAGGATGATGAAGGTACTGAAAATACGCTTCGAGAAAATCAGGATCCGTAATATTAAAGCACACCGGATCTTCATGCTCCCAGTCTACTCCCAGATCTTTAGCCATATCCTCATACATCTCTTCATAAGCCTGAACCCCATCCGCCGGGTGGACATTTAACGTCGTCCTCATGCCACGCCTGTGGAGCGTCTGCAGAAAACGCTCCGGATCGGGAAAGAATTCCCTGTTCCATGTATAACCGGTCCATCCGCTGCCATATTTCGGGTCAACATCAACCAGATGCCAGTCCATGTCGATGACTGCCACGGTAAACGGAATCGCTTCCTGCTCAAACCGGTCCATTAACGCCAGATAAGATTCTTCGGTATACTTATAGTATCGGCTCCACCAGTTTCCGAGAGCAAACCTCGGAAGCATGGGAGTTCTTCCGGTGAGGTAATAAAAATCCTTTAAGCAGTCCAGGTAATCATGGCCGTAGCCAAAGAAATACAAGTCATCCCCTTCCCCCTTCCGTGCCTCTACCCAGCCGTCTTCCGTCAGTATCATGCTCCTGCTGTCATCAATAACGGAATACCCGAATCTCGAAAGTACGCCGCTTTCCAGTTCTGTCTTCCCGTCCACCTCATCCAGCGTTCTGGCCGTTCCCTTCAAATCATGGATATCTTCAGAATAATGCCAGATGCTGTGATAGGCGCTCAAGTTTCCCAATACCTGAATACTTAAACCGTGCCGTGAAAATTCCTGTTCATTATAAATGATATGAACCCGTTTTGTTATGATTTCGATTCCGTCTTCCGTTTTTATCAGACGGTAACCCGCCGGTTTAAAATCCCGGTTCCACGCCATCTGCGTGGGGCGGTCCTCAAAGCAGCCGTCTTTCCTGTATTCCAGACGAATCAGCCCTTCCGTCAATACACTGATGCGGTAACAGGTACCCGCTATTACATTTTCCCCGGTCGCTGCTGGGTTCGTCTTAACCTTGAAAATATCTCTCATCACCGTTTTCTCCTTCTGTCTTTACCCCTTTACTGCCGATGCGGCGATTCCTGCGATAAACTGTTTCTGGAAGAACAGATAGACCGCCAGAACCGGTATAATAGATATCGTGGTTGCGGCAAACAGCGCGCCGTAATCCGTCGAATACTGTCCGTTAAACATCTTTAATCCTACAGACAAAAGCTGTTTTTTGCTGTCGTCAATCACCAGGTACGGCCACAGGAAGTCCTCCCACGCCCATAAGAACTGAAAAATTGCAATGCTTGAGATTCCGTTCTTCGCCATCGGAATGACAATCTTGTGAAAAATATAAAACTCATTGGCTCCGTCAATCCTGGCCGCTTCCAGGATTTCATCCGGTACGGATGCAATATGCTGCTTCATCATAAAGATTCCAAAGCCGGAAAATGACGCCGGCACAATTAACGCGGCATAAGAATTCATCCATCCAAACGCCTTGATCATGGAATATCTCGGTATAATTGTGACACACCACGGAATCATCATGGTAGCCAGCACAAGGCCAAATAGCGCGTCCCTGCCCTTAAACCTGTATTTACTGAGTACAAAACCGCACAGTGTACTGGTGTAAATCACGATCACCGTAATGGCCAGCGTGATAAAAATACTGTTTGCAAAAAACCGCATGAAGTTAAAATGCGAATTCATGGATATGTAATTGGAGACCGTGAACAGCTTCGGCAGAAACGTCTGATGCAGAGCCACAATCTCACTGTTCTTCTTAAAAGACGAAGCCAGCATCCATAAAAACGGATAGACGGTCACAACGCCCAGCACCAGAAGCACCATGTTTAAAACAATACTGCTAACCCTTTTTCTCATGATAGTTCCCCCTTATTCCGAATCCCCGGATACCCGGAACGACAGCCAGGTAAATACCGCGGTGATGACAAACAGTACAAAGGACATTGCTGAGGCATATCCGAAATTATATTTCACAAACGCCTCGTTATAGATGATATAGGAGGATAAGTACGTAGCCGTTCCCGGTCCGCCCTCGGTTAAGATCAGCACCTGAACATACGCCTGAATATATGAAATAATGGATGTAATCACAACAAATAATGTCATGGGCTTCAAAAGCGGAAGCGTTAAATATTTAAAAGTCTGCCAGGAGGACGCACCGTCCACCTTTGCCGCCTCCATGGCATCGCTGGGGAGAGAATAGAGTCCCGCCATAAACATGACGACCGCATATCCGAAATCTTTCCATATCGTCATAACCATAATTGCGATTAAAGCTGTCTTCGGATTCATCAGCCAGTTGATATCCAGCCCCAGAATCTGGTTGATAGAGCCAATCTGTGGATTGTACAGGAATTTCCATACAAAAGCCACCGCTACCATAGGCGTAACAACAGGCATGTAATAAACAGCGCGGAAAAAGCTCTTATGTTTGACCAGAGTCGAATAGATGGCCACTGCTATGGCGAGTCCTAAGCCCACCCGAAAAAAGATAACCACAACCGAAAAGATCAGGGTATTGAGCATGGCTTTTCCAAAGAGTGCGCTGGTAAATACATTCACATAATTTTCTATGCCGGTAAAGCGGTAAATACCGCTGAGCGGATTCCATTCATGGAAGCTTCCGGCAAAGGCAATTCCTATAGGCACCAGCAGAAATACCACGTAAAAAATGATCATACCGGTTACCGTGAGATTGCGGAGCAGAATTTCACTCTTGCTCTGCAGGGGATTTGATTTTCGGAACATGGTTTTCCCTCCTTCATGCGGGGATGCAGCTTTTAAGCTTTCATTTGGCAGCATCCCCGCCGGCCGCTTCCTACTCTGCGAATTTATAAAGATCTTCTACGGATTCAAAACTACTGTTTTTCATATCATTGTGGATCGTCTCCTCCGCCTCGGCCAGCGCGTCGTCGACGGACATTCCATTGAAGAAGATATTCTCTCCCGCCGTCTTCAGCGAAGTTTCCATGGTGGCAGGCATCGGACCCGGCCAGATGTAGCGGTCAATATGGTCTGCCAGTACGGCCATGGATGGATTTGCTAAAATATCCGCATCATCAGCCAGGGATTTCTTTGCCGGGAATGTGCTCATGGCAATATTGAATTTCTTCTGGATCTCATCATTGGCCAGGAAATACTTTACAATATCCTGTGCAACCGCCTGCTGGTCTGCCGGCGCGTTCTTGTTAATTCCGAAGGTTGATTCCCCGTTATAACGGTTATAAGCGTACGGATTCTCTGCAAATACCGGAATCTCAAAGACGCCGAAATTGATATCCGGGAAATTTGTCTTCAGTGTATTATTGAAGTGCCCCCACTGAATGGTCATGGCTGACTGGCCCTGTCCGAAGCTGTCCGCGCCCTCGGCTCCAAAGTCTTTCGAACCGACCCCGTCAACCTCATACAAATCTACCAGAAGCTGCATAACCTTCTTCATCGCGTCATTATTGACTGTAGCAGTCTTTTTATCCTCTTCAAACAGATTCTGACCCAGCTGATAGTTCAGTCCAAGAAGGTAGTTCTGGTGGAAGGTTCCGTTGAAGTTAAGCCCCGCCTGTACAAAGCTGTTTCCCTCCTTGACTGTCAGCTTTTTCGCCACTTCCCGCATCTCGTCCCAGGTCTTTGGAATATCCGCGTCCGTAAGTCCGGCCGCCTCCCACATGTCCTTATTATAATAGACGGAGCCGGTCATAATTCCATAGTCAATATAGTATACATCTCCGTCAATCACGTGGGCGCTTACCCCGTTAAAATCAGCATCTAAATCTTCCTGTGAAATCTCATAGGGAGCCATATAATGAATCAGGTTTTCGTGCTGGCTGTTATGTACATTAAAGATAGCCGGGCCATTGGTGCCGCCGAGAGACAGGGGGAGCTTTGTCCAGTAATCGTCCCATGGATTATTGACAAGCTTGATGGAAACGTTGGGATGGATCGCCGTATAACCGTCAATCAGCTCCTGAAACAGGTTGTCACTGCCCCATTCCCAGAATTCTACGGAAATGCCTTTTCCTTCGTTGACCGGCTGAGCCGGATCATACTTTACAGTATCTCCAAACGGCTCTGTCGGCACAGAAACAGCCGCGCTCCCGGCATCTTTTCCATTTCCCGAATCTGCTCCGCTGCATCCCATAAGGCCTGTCACCGCCACAGCCGCTGTTACTGCCAAAACAGCCGTTCTACAACTTCTCCAACACTTCTTCATTTCAAACTCCTCCTTATTCTTTTTCCATGAACGCTCTCTTTTTTTTAAAGAAAACTGCTTACGTTTGGTTTCGCGCTATAGTTTAGCGCTAAATCTGATAAGAGAATACCACCGCGCGGAAGTAATGTCAACATTATTTTCTTATTTTGTCATGTTTAAATAGTTTAATCCACATTAAACTAGGCAATATTACCAACAGTTTTAAAAATATGATTGCATTTCTTCTTTTGATCGCGTATAATATATTTATCGTTAAACTATTTGATCAAAGGGGTATTGAACATGACTTTAAAAGATATTGCAGAAAAAGCCGGCGTCAGCATGATGACTGTATCCAACGTCATTAATGGGAAACACAGTCGTGTATCCGCTGCAACCATAGAAAAAGTAAATACAATTATAAAAGAATACAATTACGTCCCGAATCTGTCCGCCAGAAGCCTGACTGTAAAATCATCTCACATTATCGGCGTCATCGTGCCTTTAGATTCCGAGGAATCCCCTGTCAGCTATTTTGACAATCCTTATGTCAGCTCCATGATCGGAGTGATTGAACGGGAACTGCGCAATAATGGATATTTCGTCATGATCCGTTCTGTTCAGACCCAGGAAGACTTATCCGTACTGATGCGCAACTGGAACGTTGACGGTGTTATCTTTCTCTATCCCCTGCTGGGTGAATGTTTTGAGGACTCTGTCAATGCCATTATTGAAGAAACCCATTTACCCGTTGTACTCTTTGACGCCCGGATCACCAATCCTGAGGTTATAAACGTATACTCTGATGACAAAAAAGGCTGTTATCTCTCAACACGCTACCTTATCAGCCGCGGGCATAAAAAAATTGCCTTCGCTGCATACTGCGAAGACAATCCGCTGTTAACTGACCGTTTTAACGGTTACCGGGCCGCCATGGAGGAAAGTGGGCTGGGATGTGATCCCGACTGCATCTTTTCCTATTCCCCGTCCTATGATGATGGTATTGCCGCCGGCAAAGCCATTGCCGGCAGCGGCCATAAGATTACTGCTGTTGTCACGACCGCTGATATCTGTGCGATCGGTGTTATGGAAGGTGCCAGACTCGCAGGCCTTCGGATCCCCACGGATCTGTCCGTCATCGGTTACGATAATCTGTCCGTATCCACTTATACGACGCCGAAGCTGACCACGATTTCACAAAATGTTACAAAAAAAGCAGAAACAGCCATGAAGCTGCTTTTAGAAAAACTCAGCACCGGTCATGTGGAACAGCCGCATGTGCAGCTGGATGTGGAACTGATTGAGCGGCAGTCTACTGTCTCGCTGCTGTAATAATGCGGGTCAGCGGTCCATCAGCCTGCAGTATATCACACCTACGATTGTTGAGATCAGGGTAGCAACAAGGGCAGGTCCCACCACCGCAGCCGGATTTAAGCTGCCGTACTGACTTCTGTATGCGATCATATTTACCGGAATAAGCTGCAGCGATGAGATATTAATAATCAGGAATGTACACATCTCATTGCTGGCGGTTCCCTGCGGCATAGCGCGTGGTCTTTTCTTCACCTGACGCTTTTTAGAGCTCTCCAGACTGTTTTTATCCAATCCCGTCCGTTCTTCCTCTCTCCGCTCCTCCTCCAGCTCCTGAAGGGATTCCATGGCCTTTAAGCCGGCTGGCGTAGCGGCCCATCCCAGGCCCAGGATATTGGCAATGATATTGGTTGCAATGTGGTCCATGGCAGGATGGTCTTTCGGAATTCTTGGAAACAGGAAGCGGAGCACTGGGCCCATCCGGTGAGACAGCCGTTCAATAAGCCCCGACTTCTGTCCGATTTCCATAATTCCACTCCAAAATGACATAACCCCCAGCATGGTAATACAAAGCATTACCGCTTCTTTTGCAGAAGAGAGAGCGCCATCGGTAACCGCGCTTAAATTCCCATGAAATGCCGCCCACAAAACACCTGCCACCATCATAAACGCCCAAAGATAATTTAACATACCATTTTAACCGCCGTGATGATTTTAATAATATTTTATGATTGCGGAAATTTATTTATACCATCAGCTAATTTAGAATCCGGCACCTGGTTTATGAAGCTGTTTTTTGTATAACTCTAAAATCACTCAAAAAAGGCCGTAGAAAGAAAGTATATTTCCTCTCTGCGGCCTAATATTCTCAATCTGAAAAACCAGTTCTTCTCTCTTACTCACCCAGCAGTGATTTCATTACCTCATCCACCGTCTCAATCCGCACCGCCCGGAACGCATTGCTCCCGCAGAACACCAGACCGTCCTCCGTATGCCCCTCGGCGGAATTTACCAGCGCTTTGGTAATACAGTAAGGAATCGTCTTTTTATCACATTTCTCGAGACACTGGTAGCAGTGCTCCAGCTTAAACGGAGTCTGGCCGACACCGCTTAAAAAGGCGTTATGAATTGCCCGCCCCGGCATGCCCACAGGGCTTTTTGTAATCACGATATCTTCTTTGGAGGACCGGATATAAGCCTGCTTGAATTCCTCGGGCGCGTCGCACTCTACAGTAGTTACAAAGCGGGTCGCTACCTGGACGCCGTCGGCTCCTAAATCAATCTGGTGCATCACATCCTCATGGCTGTAGATGCCTCCCGCCGTCACCACCGGAATCTTTGTCTGATACTTCTCCGCGTATTCCCCTACCAGACGGATAATCCCCCTGATTTCCTCATCATAGGCATCCTGGTGATAGGTGTGCTCCACATCCGGCGTATCCACTCCCAGCTCAGTTAAGGATTCTCGTGAAAATCCCAGGTGGCCTCCGGCTAACGGTCCCTCAATCACCACCAGATCCGGCACACGTCCAAACTTGCGGTCCCACATCTTTAAAATAACCATGGCTGACTTGACAGATGATACAATCGGTGCGATTTTTGTCTTTACCGTCTCTCCAAGCCCGGCCGATTTCATTTCTGCCGCCGCTTCGGCTAAATATGCCGGAAGACTGACAGGAAGCCCTGCTCCCGAGATAATAATATCCGCACCGGCCTTTATCGCCTCTTTGACATACATGGCATAATTTTTCGTTGCCACCATGATGTTAAATCCAATCACACCTTCCGGGGCAATCTCCCTGGCCTTCTTAAATTCTTTACCAATCGCTCTTAAGTTTGCTTCCAGCGAATGATCCGCAAAATCCGGTTCCTTAAAACCGATCTGTGCGGTAGAAATGATTCCCATGCCGCCTGCTTTTGCCACTGCGCCTGCCAGGGATGAGAGGCTGATTCCAACTCCCATTCCGCCCTGAATAACCGGCTTCGGAACTACGAGTTCTCCTATTACCAATGGTTTTAAATTTCCCATTACATTCTCCTAAATCTGTCATACCGCCCGGAGGCGATTTCTTCTTTCTTCATGGCTGCGTATTTATCGAAAAACGCCTCCATGGCGGTCTCCATCTCCCCGGCTAAAGTTGTCAGGTTCTCTGCCGAAGCCGGCTCCTCTTCTGCAATAATTCTCTCGATCAGTCCCAGCTCCATTAAATCCCTGGCGGTAATCTTCATAACGCGCGCCGCGTCGCTGGCCTTCTTGCTGTCTTTATAAAGGATGGAGGCAAACCCTTCCGGAGACAGGATCGAATAAATAGAATTTTCCAGCATCCAGACTTCATTGGCCACCGCCATTGCGAGCGCGCCGCCGCTTCCGCCCTCGCCGATTACGATGGAAAGTATTGGAACGGTGATATCGGCCATCTCAAACAGATTCCGGGCAATCGCCTCTCCCTGGCCCCGCTCTTCTGCCTCCAGTCCGCAGAACGCACCTGGCGTATCCACAAAACAGATGATGGGACGGCCAAAGGTCTCCGCCTGCTTCATCAGGCGCAGCGCTTTTCTGTATCCTTCGGGGGATGGCATTCCGAAATTGCGCCTGATATTGTCCTTTGTATTCTTTCCCTTTTCCTGTCCGATGACGGTCACGGGCATGCCGTGGAAGGAGGCGATGCCGCCCACGATGGCTCCGTCGTCGCCAAAGTAACGGTCTCCATGGAATTCCATAAAATCATCAAATACTGCATTGATATAATCACTGGCTGCCGGGCGTTCCGCGCTTCTGGAAAGCTGTACGGTATCCCATGGCGTCTTTTTATTCCTGCGGTTTTTCGCCTTTTTATCTTTTCCACTGAAGGCTTCTGGTTTTAAACAGTTATCCACAGGGGAAAATGATTTTTCACCGTTTTGTGCCCATGTATGTGGATGATGATGCTTTAAAATGGCGGCAATTGTGGATTTCATGTCCTCGCGCTTTACGATTTTATCCACAAAGCCGTGGTCCTGTAAGAACTCGGAACGCTGGAAGCCCTCCGGCAGCTTCTGGCCAATGGTCTGCTCGATAACCCTGGGACCCGCAAAGCCGATTAACGCTCCCGGCTCCGCCAGAATGATATCGCCCAGCATCGCAAAGCTGGCTGTCACGCCGCCTGTCGTCGGATCAGTCAGAACACTGATAAACAGCTGTCCCGTGTTGTGATGGCGCTTTAATGCCGCAGAGGTCTTCGCCATCTGCATCAGGGACACGATTCCCTCCTGCATTCTGGCGCCGCCGGAACAGGCAAATATAATAACAGGAAGCTGTTCCTTTGTGGCACGCTCTACCGCCCTTGCAATCTTTTCACCGACCACGTGACCCATGCTGCTCATGATGAATCTGGCATCACAGACGCCTAAGACCGCAGGCTCGCCGCCTATGGTACATTTTCCGGTTACAATGGCTTCGTTTAATTTCGTCTTCTCCCTGGCCGCCTCGATTTTCTTTTCGTAACCGGGAAAATCCAGAGGATTGGCAAATTCCATTTCTTTATCCCATTCCTCGAAGCTGCCTGCATCCGCAGTCATCTCTATTCTGCGGTAAGCGTGGACACGGAAATAACCTTTACATTTCGGACAAATATAAAAATTGTTTTTGACATCCTCTGCGTAAATAGGCTGACCGCATTTGTTGCACTTTCTCCACAGACCGGCCGGGATGTTCGGTTCGTCTGCCTTGTCGGGCGTTTTATATTTGCTGTCGATAAGTGTGTAGGTTTTTTTGAACATGTCTCTTAACATGGTTTTTGCTCCTTTAAGAAAGAAAAATGAGGATTAGGGAGAGGCAGCTGTGAGGTGATTAGGATGATACATCCGCAGTGGACAGCCATGGAACGCCTTTGGCGTCCCATGGCTGTCGGGCATTCGCCCCATACCCAGATGAAACTCCGCATTCTCAGATACATACGAGCTTGCATCTGAGAATACGGAGTTTCATCTGGGTGCACTGCTCATTGCTTACGCAAAGTATTTCGGTATGAAATCTGTATCTATATCTCCAGCCTGATACGCTTCGTGACTCAGGATATCGAACTGAAAGTCTACATTTGTCTCAATTCCCTCTATAATCAATTCTCCCAGCGCGCTTCGCATCTTGGCAATCGCCTCTGTACGGTCTTTTCCATGGACGATCAGCTTCATCAGCATGGAATCGTAGTTTGCCGGGACTTTATAATCATTATAAATGTGGGTGTCTACACGGACTCCATTGCCTCCCGGTACGTGGACATTCGTAATTAGTCCAGGGCACGGCATAAAGTTCTTTTCCGGATTTTCTGCATTAATTCTGCATTCGATGGCATGGCCCGTGAGTTTTATGTCATCCTGGGACACACTTAACGGTTCTCCTGCCGCCACACGAATCTGCTCTTTTATTAAGTCCAGTCCGGATACCAGCTCCGTTACCGGATGCTCCACCTGGATTCTTGTATTCATTTCCATAAAATAAAAGTTCTTATGCTTATCCAGCAGAAATTCTATGGTTCCGGCATTCTCATAACCTACAGCCTTCGCCGCGCGGACCGCCGTATCTCCCATCCGCTTCCGCAGTTCTTCAGAAATAGCAGCGGACGGAGATTCCTCCAGCACCTTCTGGTGGCGTCTCTGAATGGAACAGTCACGTTCTCCCAAATGGACGACATTTCCATACTTATCTGCCATAATCTGAAACTCGATATGCCTTGGCTTCTCAATATACTTTTCAATATACATCGTATCGTCAGAAAATCCCTTAACAGACTCCATCTGGGCATTCTGGAAATTTGCATCGAAATCTTCCGGACCTCTGGAGATACGCATGCCCTTTCCTCCGCCGCCTGACGAGGCCTTGATCATCACCGGATATCCGATTTTTTCCGCTACGAGACGGGCCTCCTCCACTTCGTGGACAGCCTCCTTGCCGCCTGGAACGACCGGAACTCCGGCTTCCATCATGGTCTTTCTCGCCTCGGATTTATTGCCCATCTTATTGATAATCTCAGCGGATGGACCGATAAATGTAATATTGCATTTTTCACACAGTTCGGCAAATCTGGCATTCTCCGAGAGGAAACCAAATCCCGGATGGATGGCATCCGCCTTCATCGCCACCGTGGCAGTCAGAATCCGCTCCATATTTAAGTAACTCTGGGTGGATGGCGCCGGGCCGATGCAGATGGCCTCATCTGCCAGAAGCGTATGCAGACAATCACGGTCCGCTTCAGAATAGACCGCTACCGTCTTGATTCCCATTTCCCGGCATGCCCGGATAATACGCACCGCGATCTCGCCGCGGTTTGCGATCAATATTTTATCAAACATATGACGTCCACCTATCCAATCATAAATGTCAGTTCCGCGGAAGCGGCGATTTTACCGTCAACCGTTGCTACAGCCCTGCCAACGCCTACCGGCCCCTTGCGCTTGATGATTTCGCATTCCAGACGCATGCGGTCGCCCGGAACTACTTTATACTTGAACTTCGCTTTGTCGATTCCGCCAAAAAATACCAGTTTTCCCTTATTTGCCTCTTCACTTAAGATAGCAACTGCTCCTACCTGTGCCAGCGCCTCAATTCTCAGTACACCCGGCATAACCGGCTCCTGCGGAAAATGCCCCTGGAAATACGGTTCATCAAACGTAACACATTTATATCCCACGGCACGGACGCCCGGTTCCAGCTCTTCAATGCAGTCTACCAGCAAAAACGGATGCCTGTGAGGAATAATTTCCTCGATTTCCTTAATACCTAACATAACGCTCCCTCTTTTCAACTTTTCTTTCCTGTCAGTAACGGTCTTATATGTCCCTTTACCGGATTCTGAACAGCGGCTGGCCGTATTCCACCACATTTTCATTGGAGACGAGGATGGCTTCTACAACGCCGTCATACTCGCTCTCGATTTCGTTCATCAGCTTCATGGCCTCGATGATTCCAAGGGTCTGCCCCTTCTTTACCGTATCTCCAACCTTGACAAACGGCTCGGCATCCGGTGAAGAGGAATTATAAAAGGTTCCAACCAGCGGTGACGCCACGATTTTATCAGAATCAATGGCCTCCGTTGTGCTTCCTGCAGTCTGCGCACCTTCACTTCCGCCTGCTGCCGCCGATGCAAAAATCTCTGCTGCCGGAAGCGCTGCCATCTCCAAAGCCGCGCCTGCTACCGGTACCATCTGCTGCACCGTGCTGGTTCCCGCTACGGTTATAATCTGTTCTTTTTCTTTCCTGATGGAAAGCTTTAAATTGCCTTCCTCTATTTTTAAGCTGGTCAGGCCATTCTCTGAAACCGCCTGCATCAGTCTGATGATATCATTGATCTCCATATCCGGCCTCCTACTGCTCGAACTTCTTCACTAAAATACTGGCGTTATGACCGCCAAATCCAAGAGAGTTGCTGATTGCCACATTTACTTCACAGGAAACGCCCTCGCCCTTCGTGTAGTCTAAGTCGCAGCCTTCCCCCTCCGTCTCAAGGCCGGCCGTTGCGTGAACAAAACCATCCTGAATCGATTTCACACAGGCAATGAATTCCACGCCGCCCGCAGCACCCAGCAGATGGCCGATCATGGACTTGGTTGAGTTGATCTTCACCTGTTTTGCATGGTCTCCAAGCGCCGATTTGATCGCCATGGTCTCAAATAAATCGTTGTGATGCGTGCTGGTTCCGTGTGCGTTGACATAATCCACATCCTCCGGTCTGATACCGCCGTCATTTATGGCATTCACCATCGCTCTGGCAGCTCCGCTTCCGTCCTCTGCAGGAGATGTGATATGGTAAGCGTCACAGGTTGATCCGTATCCGATCACCTCAGCATAAATGGTCGCATTTCTTGCAAGAGCGTGCTCTAAAGACTCCAGAACGACAACACCGGCACCCTCTCCCATAACAAAACCACTTCTGTCCTGATCGAAAGGAATGGAAGCGCGCAGCGGGTCTGTCACCGTAGTGAGAGCAGTCAGAGAGGTAAAACCAGCCACGCCGATCGGTGCAATACTGGCTTCCGTTCCTCCGGCAACCATGACGTCCGCCTCCCCATACTGAATGGAGCGGAATGCTTCACCGATGGAATGAGTTCCTGTGGCACAGGCCGTTACCACGTTAAAACATTTTCCCTTTAATCCGAACTGGATTGCCACATTACCGGCTGCCATATTGCAGATCATCATCGGTACCAGGAGCGGATTCACACGGCCCGGCCCCTTTTCCAGAAGCTTTTTGTGCTCCCGTTCCATAGCCTGAAGACTTCCGATACCGGATCCCAGACAGACGCCTACGCGGTACGGGTCCTCCTGTTCCATATCAATGCCGGAATTTTCCAGAGCTTCCTTTGAGGCAGCTACTGCAAACTGGGAGAAACGCTCCATACGTTTTGCGGCCTTCGGGTCCATATAGTTCTTAGCATCAAAATCCTTTACTTCGGCCGCAAGCTTTGCCTTGTAATCCGTTGTATCAAACTGGGTAATCGGTCCAATTCCCACTTTTTTTTCTTTCAGTCCGTTCCAGAAACTCTCTACATCATTTCCGATCGGTGTAATTGCGCCCATACCGGTAACTACAACTCTTGTCTTCATATCGCTCTCTCCTTATTACATTATAACTCTCGCCCTACCGTGCATCTTCTTGTTTTCAAAATACATGAAAACAAGAAGCTCGGGCGTTCCGCCCTATGTCAGATTGTACGGAAATGTGCTTATACATGCGAGCTTGTAACACACATTTCCGTACAACCTGACGCACTGCCGAATAGTTACGTTACATCGCCATTCCGCCGTCCACGCAGATCACCTGTCCGGTAATGTAGCCAGCCGCACCGGATGCCAAAAATGCTACCGCACCGGCAATATCCTCAGTGGTTCCAAAATGTTTCATCGGGATCTGTTCTGTCGCTCCTGCCTTAACCGCATCGGACAGAACCTCCGTCATTTCCGTCTCAATAAATCCGGGAGCCACCGCATTCACCGTAATTCCCCTGCTGGCCACTTCCCTGGCAAAGGATTTTGTCAGTCCGATCACCCCGGCCTTGGCCGCACAGTAATTGGCCTGCCCCGCATTGCCGAGCACACCGGAAACGGAAGAAATATTGATGATTCTGCCGCCTCTCTGCTTAATCATCTGCCGTGCCACATGCTTCATGCAGTTAAACACACCCTTCAAATTGGTATCGATCACTGCGTCGAAATCCTCTTCCGACATTTTCATCAGAAGGTTATCCTTTGTAATTCCGGCGTTATTTACCAGAATATCGATGGAGCCATACTTCTTAATGACGCCGTCCATCATGGCCGCAACACTTTCGAAATCAGATACGCTGCACTGGATCGCTTCCGCTTTTCCCCCGCCTGCCGTAATCTCATTTACTACCTCTTCCGCACGTTTCGCGGAACCATTATAATTTACAATGACGGTCGCGCCTTCCGCAGCCAGACGAAGCGCGATCGCCCGCCCGATTCCTCTTCCGGCACCGGTCACAACAGCTGTTTTTCCTTCTAACATTCCGGCATCCTCCCAATATCTTCGAGTTTTTCTATATTAATGGCTTTTACATCTCTTGTTATCTTTCTCATAAACCCGGCCAGTGTCTTTCCCGGCCCGATTTCTATAAATGTGTCCACTCCATCCTGCAGCATGGCTTCCACGCTCTGCTGCCATCTGACGGAGGAAGACACCTGCTTCTCTAAAAGCGGTCTCACATCCTCTGCCTTCGTCACGTACTGAGCCGTAACATTGGCGACATACGGAATAACCGGAGTATGGATCGTCACACCGGCCAGTACCTCACCCAGCTTTCTGCCGGCTTCCGCGAGCATGGCGGAATGAAATGGTCCGCTGACATTTAACATGACGGCACGCTTTGCTCCCGCCTCCAGCAGCTTTGCATTAGCCTCTTCCACTGCCTCTTTCCGTCCCGATATGACAATCTGACCCGGACAGTTATAGTTGGCGATGGAAACATCGTCAATACCGCTTAATACCTCTTCTATTTTAGATGCATCCAGTGCCAGGATGGCGGCCATGGCTCCGATTCCCACCGGAACCGCCTCCTGCATGAGGATTCCTCTCTGTCTTACGGTACGGATCGCATCCGCGTCGCTCATCACGCCCGCGGCAGCAAGTGCAGGGTATTCTCCCAGGCTCAGTCCTGCAGCCACATCCGGCCTCACGCCTTTTGTCTCTTCCAGAACACGCATCATGGCGATGCTGGCAGTTACCATGGCGGCCTGTGTGTATTCCGTGATATCCAGCCTGTCGTTCTTCTCAAAGCACAGCTCCGGCACAGAAAATCCAAGCAGCTCTGACGCCATGTCAAAGATCGCTTTTCCAGTCTTTGTATTCTCGTAAAAATCCTGGCCCATTCCACAGTACTGTGCACCCTGTCCCGGGAAAATAAATGCAGTCTTGCTCATAATCCGTAACTCCTTTTTTCAATTGCTGGTCCGGCAGTTTCTGATCCGTACCATCATTTTTACTTACCTGACCGGCAGTTTCCATGTCCGTTCCGCCGTTTTTAATTAGCGGTTCAGCAGTTTCTCTGCCTGTTCCATCATCTCATCAATCATTTCCTTACAGGTCTGAGTCTTGCTGATCATACCTGCAATCTGGCCTGCCATGACGGTACCGTTTGTGATATCGCCCTCCTGTACGGCCTCTCTCAGCTTTCCGAGAGTTAAGTACTCCAGTTCCTCGAAGCTCTTGCCTTCCTGCTCCAGCTTTACGTATTCCCTGGTCATCTGATTTCTTAAACATCTGACCGGATGGCCGTGGGAACGTCCCGTAACCGCCGAATCGATGTCCTTTGCCTTGATAATGCGCTGCTTATAATTCTCATGTACAATGGACTCGTCAGAAACTACAAATCTCGTGCCGATCTGTACTGCCTCCGCACCAAGCATAAATGCCGCCGCAATTCCGCGTCCGTCGCCGATTCCGCCTGCCGCGATAACCGGTATGGAAACAGCATCCGCGACCTGAGGAACCAGTGTCATGGTAGTCTGCTCGCCGATATGGCCGCCGGATTCACATCCTTCTGCTACAACCGCATCTGCACCATACCGTTCCATTCTCTTAGCCAGTGCCACAGAAGCCACAACCGGAATAATTTTAACTCCGGCAGCCTTCCACATCTCAATATACTTCTCCGGGTTTCCGGCTCCGGTGGTTACCACACCGATTCCTTCTTCCACAACGACCTTTGCCACCTCATCGGCATGAGGGCTCAGCAGCATGACATTTACGCCAATCGGCTTGTCTGTCAGCGCTTTCGCCTTGCGGATCTCTTCTCTGACCACTTCGGCCGGAGCATTGGCTCCGCCGATCAGTCCCAGCCCGCCGGCTTCCGATACAGCAGCAGCCAGATGATGTTCCGCAACCCAGGCCATTCCACCCTGAATAATCGGGTGTTTAATTCCTAAAAGTTCCGTTATTCTGGTTTTCATCAGCCTTCCACGCCCTTTGCTTTTAAATAGTCCATAACCGCACCTACAGTTGTCAGCTTCTCTAAATCTTCAGAAGGGATCTCTACAGAGTACTCATCCTCCAATGCCATAACAAGTTCGAATAAGTCCAGAGAATCTGCTCCTAAATCCTCTTTAAAGGAAGATTCTGCTGTAACGGCCTCTGCGTCTACATTTAACTGCTCTGCGATAATTTCTTTCATCTTCTCTAACATGGTTTCATTCTCCTCTTCACTTTTCCATCTTTTATTTCATTCATCTTTTTAATATTTATCTAATTACTTTGATTTTCAAAGTATTAGTCTTTTTAATTACCACTCCAGAAGAGTGGTTCCCCAGGTTAACCCTGCACCAAAACCGGCTAAAAGCAATTTATCGCCCGGCTTCAATTTTCCTTCGCGGTTCAGCTCATCTAAAAGGATGGGCACCGACGCTCCGGAAGTATTACCATACCGCTCTAAATTCGCTGGAAACTTATCCATCGGTAATTTAAGTCTTTTCGCTATGGATTCGGAAATCCGGTAATTGGACTGATGCAGAATAAAATATTTAATTTCCTCTAATTCGGTTCCGCTTCCGGCAAGTGTCTTTTTGATCGCCTCCGGTACGGTCTTAACCGCAAATCTGAAAACTTCCTGGCCATCCATGGACATATAGCCTAATTCCGGTTTCTTTCCTGTCAGAAAATTTCCCGTAGTGCGTCCGCCGCATTTTAAAACATCGCCTTTCGTTCCGTCCGCACCCATAGTCAGCCCTATGACTCCGGTGTCCTCTGCCCTTACGACAGCTGCTCCCGCCCCGTCTCCGAAGAGAACGCAGGTGCTCCGGTCATTCCAGTCCACCAGTTTGCTGAGTGTATCCGCTCCGATCACAAGCCCCGTCCGGTAGATCCCCGCAGACAGAAAGCTATGTACCGTGTTTAATGCAAAAACAAATCCCGAACACGCAGCACTTATATCAAACGCCACCGCATTGACCGCGCCGACCGCGGCCTGTACCTCGCAGGCACCATTTGGAAAACAGCAGTCACCCGAGGAAGTCGCAAGTACGATAATGTCCAGCTCTTCGGGCTTTATCCCTGACTGCTCAATCGCCATTCTCGCCGCCTCTGCTGCCAGATCGGTTGTTCCCGACTCCGCCGCTGCAATCCGTCTTTCCCGGATTCCGGTTCTCGGCCTGATCCATTCGTCGCTGGTATCCACGATCTTTGCCAGATCGTCATTGGTTACCACCTGTTTCGGCACAGCCGAACCTGTTCCTATAATTCTAGTCGTCATAATTTCCCCCATTCGTGCTGTGATACACACATCCAGGTAAATGGGAAAACCCGTGGTTTTCACCTGTCTCTGATATTTTTCATTTCAAATATTTTGATATTCAAACCAATTCTATACAATCCCAATTCGTTTGTCAAGAAAAATTTTTGAGTAGTGGCTGCAGATTGCTACTATTTCCAGCCAGCCCGGTACCTCACCGCCCACTTTGGCTCTGGCGCTTTCCCCAGCCATTCCTGTTGCAGTTTCGGGTATAAGCAGAGGCTGTTTAGTTAAAAAAATCAATTTCTCTTGCTTTTTACTCTAAAATGAAGTATTATATATTGTAAATTGATGTATTCAGTTACACCATGAAGTTATTTCGTTTTTATCTAATTTTTTCAACAAAATAAGCGAGGATTCCCCCACCTCTACAGGTGGAGGGCTGAATCGCCAAAAACAAACTTAACGGCAGTGGTGGACATATATCCCCCACTGACATGAAGTCAAGACTATCCGGCACCGGATAAAAAGCAGCAAAGCTGCTGTCATTTTGAATGATATATGGGTTCAAAATGTAGATTGAAATAATTCCGGCACTTCGCCAATGAAATCCAAAGCAAAGTAAAACAATAAAAAGTAAATAATAACAAAAGGAAAAGTAAAAAGAGTTCCAACACTTGTATTTTACGTAGATGCCCTCTATAATTATGGTATGGAATTCTTCTCTTCCTGCGTAAAATTGAAAGCGGGAGTACATGTGTATGGGGAAAAAGG
>ERZ812616.78-NODE-78-length-134162-cov-39.283565_pt1 | contig 134162 bp, 140 predicted proteins | sample MGYA00376249_ERZ812616 | MGnify/ENA primary metagenome ERZ812616 (study PRJEB26924, sample SAMEA4378265) | human gut metagenome | biome: human gut; feature: human-associated habitat; material: faeces | place: China | collected 2013 ...
CGACAAGCCCATTGGCAGAATTAAGTATGCACTAAATTAATTCCGCCAACAGGTATACTTACAAATCGTGCTTTGCTCCGCCAGTTTTATAATTGTATTGAAGATAAAGAACAAAATCTTCCAGTTAATTGCACCGGTACGCTGGATTGGAAATTCATAGCTTCCGTCAAGGAATGCATAGAGGATAACATGGGAAGTCCGGACTTCAATGTAGACTTGCTCAGCAGCCGGCATCACATGAGCCGTACCAGTTTTTTTAACAAATTGAAGGCACTGACCGGTTATGCTCCGGCCGATTATATCCGGATGATACGTCTGCAACATGCCGCACAGTTGCTGAAACAGGGCGAACATACGGTAACGGAAATTGCTGACATGGTTGGGTTCTCGGATGCAAAATACTTCCGTGAAGTGTTTAAGAAATATTATAATGTAAGCCCGAGCAAATTTAATAAAAAGTCAGAAAATTGACGGTTGACAAGCCACTGGTATGAAGCCCCTGTGTCTCAAATATGCTATTCTTCCTCAGGTCTAATCTTCCCGGCGGAAATGATGCGCAAGACACATAGGGCCAATTCCAATAGGGTTACGGGGGTATTTTGTCTAATTCATTCCAATTATCAGATATCTACCCTTTCCTGTGTTTTTCTACTGCCATAAGCACCGGCAGCACAGCACAATACAGCACCAAACAATATAGCGAAGAATGAAATCAGGGCAGACCGCGCAGCTGCATCCGTTGCCTTATCGGCAGCTACCAAAGCCTTATGTTTGATCTCCTTCCATTCCTGTGCCGCCTTTTGTAGACTAGCTTCCAAATTGTCTATCTGTTTTGCGGCTTCCAAACGTGCATTGTCTATCAGATTCATATACTGCTCAACCATTTTATCTGCTTCCGGCTTAGACAGATTGGTATTGTTGGCTATCGCTTTGGCCAGATCATTCCGATCTATATTCTGGTTAAGTTTTTCCGTACGTTGTTTCAAACGTTTCAAAAAGTCATTCACTGTTTCATCCGCTTCTTGAGGAGAAGCAACAATTGTCTTTATGGACTTGCTCAGATCCTCTTTTACCTCCTCCAATTGTTTTTTCAGATAGTCCGGATGCAATTCTTTCACATCACTTTTGGCAAGTGCGGTACGAATATTTTGCGGCATGTCCCCTTCTTTCAGGACTGTGTTGAAATCAATCTTGCCAAATAATTCCTTTGCCTCCTCAGATAATGCGGAAACTCCACTTCCAACAGCATCGCCCGCTCCGGATAAGACACTACCTGTGACGGATGAAACGGCTCCCAGTGCATTCGCTGTCATTTTCGCTGTGCCTACCGCCAAAAAAATACCTAGTATTACAGCAACAATCAACGTGGTAGCCCAAACTAGAAATCCGTGTATTATCCCATCCATACCAGCAAGCTTTCCAGCTACAAAGCCACCGGCAGTCATGCCGGCAACCAGAATGACTGCAGAACCAATCCCTACCGCAGTACCTATGCCCGAAGCGGGATGTTCGGATAACGGATTAAGCATAAATAATCCGATACTTGAGTTTAATATGGACAGCAGTACGGATATCGCCAATACGGTCATGACACCTCCCAACACACTACCCCAGGACACTCTGCCCTTCAGCTCTGCAAAACTTAATTTTTTCATAATTGTCAGGTTTTTAATTAATACTATAATTGATTCCTCATAAAAAAACAACGATAAAAGAAAATTTGTTTGATTTATATTTGTCATTACAATAAATATTTGTGTTAAAAAGCGCATGAATATATAAAGTTATATTTGAAAGACTTATATATAAATTAAAGAGCCATATACCTTAATATACAAAACCTCATTTTATAGCTAACATGGAGTTTTTACGCTTTTGATGCTTCTAAACAGATATTAAATTTCCTCCGATTTTTCGAACTATCCTTTTTTACAAACTGTTTTCTAACAAAGTACAATGACAAAGCAATTTATTATCTTGTATACAATCATAACTATACAACTGATAATATACCGTGTGTGACATTTTATTGTATTACCATTAATTTATTTTTAATTATGAAAAGATCTGTCTTTGCTTTAGCATTAAGCATGGGTATCTTTACCATGCATGCACAAAATGATCGTACCGCTCTTGAAGGCACACGTCCGGGTGACAACTGGTCTATTGAACTGAAAACCGGTGCCGTGACTCCTCTTACCCACAGTGCGTTCTTCAAAAATGTCCGTCCGGCTTTCGGAGTCGGGATCGGAAAACAACTTACTCCCATTTTCGGTTTGGGCATTCAAGGCATGGGGTATGTAAATACCACGGCCAGCAAGACCGCATTTGACGCTTCCGAAGTGAGCGTGTTCGGCAAAGTCAATCTGATGAACCTTTTCGGAAGCTATACAGGCGAACCGCGCATCTTTGAAATCGAAGCCTTGACAGGTATCGGATGGCTGCATTACTATCAGAACGGCCCCGGCGATACAAACTCCTGGTCAACACGCCTGGGCCTGAATCTGAATTTTAACCTGGGTGAAGAGAAAGCATGGACGTTCGGCATCAAACCGGCAGTTGTATACGATATGCAGGGAGATTTTAATCGAAAAAAAAGTCGTTTCAACGCCAATAATGCGGCTTTTGAACTGACTGCCGGATTAACCTATCATTTCATGTGTAGCAACGGTACGCACCATTTCACAACCATGAAACCGTATGACCCGGTAGAAATCGGAGAACTGAATGACGCGGTGAACAACCTGCGGTCACAATTGAACGACAAGGACATGCAGCTGAACAATGCCATGCAGCAGGCAAATAATCTGCAAAGAGAATTGGCTGACTGCAGAACTCAGGCTGCCAACATAGAAACTGTGGTGAAGACCAACCGCATTCCTGAGTCAATCATTACCTTCAGACAAGGGAAATCGGTAGTTGATGCCTCCCAACTCCCCAATGTGGAGCGTGTGGCCACTTACATGAAAAAGCATCCTGAAGCCAGGGTTATCATCAAAGGATATGCTTCTCCCGAAGGCAACCTCGCTTTCAATGAGAAACTGGCAAACGCACGTGCTGAGTCCGTAAAGACCATCCTTGTAAAAAGATACAAGATCAGTGATACCCGCATCACTGCTGAAGGACAGGGAATCGGTGACATGTTCTCGGAGCCGGACTGGAACCGCGTCAGCATTTGTACCATCGAAGAAGGTAAATAACCTTCAAATACGAGTGGAAAATAAATTCTAATAAGATAACTTTTCTATTTTCATCCCCCTCATTTTCCCGTTTTTCAGCAGGAAGTGAGGGGATAATAACAAAATATTATGGACTTACACTCAGGATTACCCTATTGGATCATCAGAAATTCCCTATGGGACTATTTCCATCCTTTGGAAAAGGATCTGTCGACAGATGTCGTCATTGTAGGTTCCGGCATAACGGGAGCCTTGATGGCACACGAATTGTGCCATGCCGGAATAAAATGCTGCATAGTTGACAAACGCAGCATTGCAACCGGAAGTTCCGCAGCAAGCACCGCACTGCTGCAATATGAAATTGACGTTCCTCTTTGTCGGATGGCAAAAATCATCGGCGAGGAAAATGCTGCGACGGCTTACCATGCCTGCCTGCAATCCATTTCTGATATAAAAAGAGTACTGGAAGAAACGGGAGTCAATGCCGGTTTCGAACAACTGCCCAGCCTCTTTTATGCCAGTAGTGCGGCGGATAACAAACTTTTGGAACAAGAACATGAAATACGGCAAAAACATAAGTTGCCGGTCAATCTGCTTGAGAAGAAGAAAATTAGAGAGGAATATAAGGTAAAGACACCCGGCAATGCCCTGATAAATGAGGCATCCGCACAAATGGATGCTTATAGGGCGGCAACCGGACTGTTAGCTTACCATATAAAGGAAAGCGGACTGAAAGTTTTTACCCATACCTCAATAAAAGAGTGTATAGAAACATCTGACGGCTGTATCATGACAACAGACAGAGGACATAAAATTAAATGCGGATATGTAATCATAGCCACGGGATTTGAGGCCGGACAATTCCTTCCTCAGAAAATCATGGATCTGACCTCTACCTATGCACTCGTATCGCATCCGGTAGCTTCCGAACACCTGTGGCCGACACATTGCCTGATTTGGGAAACAGCCGATCCGTATCTATACATCCGCACAACCGATAAAAACCGGATCATCGTAGGTGGTGAGGACGAAAAGTTCAGTGACCCGCAGCGCCGGGATTCATTACTCAGAAAGAAAACCCGTATCTTGGAAAGGAAGGTCAGAAAACTATTCCCCGACCTCCCTTTCGAAACGGAAATGGTATGGTGTGGCACATTTAGTACCACCAAGGACGGACTACCCTTCATCGGCAACTGGCCTGACAAGGAACGAATGTTTTTCGATTTGGGATATGGGGGAAACGGAATTACTTTCAGCATGATCGGAGCACAAATAATCTGCCGTCAGCTACAAGGTATGAAAGATGAACGCAGCGGTATTTTCGGCTACGAAAGAATCGAAAAATATTGGTAAAGGCAAGAAATGCACCGATCACTGTCAATGACCGGTGCGTTTCTTTGTATCGGGATATCACTGTACAATTAATATAAACAGTTATGCAACCATCAATACCTTTCGATACCTGTTCCCAACCACTGTGCCATACGGGGCTTACCATAAAAATAATAAAACAGCAATCCTACCCAACTGGTGAAAACCACCAATACGATGGCTATCAGTTTCCTCTCTGCCGGTGCATGAATGCGCCATATTTCCAAAGCGGCCCTGATAGTCAGCACCAGTCCAACAATCCATATTACGAATCCAACCATAATTTATTCACATGTAAGGTTTACTACTGGCAGAATAATAAATTACAAAAATCAGCCAAGTTTTTTACTTGCTTCCTTTTTAATTTCATTATATCCTTTCTTTATTTCCTTTTGAGCCTTCTCAGCCCCTTGCTTGACATCTTTCTTTGTATCTTTCCATGCATCCTTTACTGCATCAGCGCTGTCTTCTGCCTTATCGGAAATTTTGTCTGCGGCATCATTGATGTCTTTTTTCACTTTTTCCACCTGGTACTTTGCCCGGTCCTGTTCTCTTTTGTCACGACAGGACGTGAAGGACACCACAAACGTCAATACAAAAACTATTAATAATATTTTTTTCATATTCATACTGTTTTAATGATTAAAAGACTGTCCGGAAACCGGATTCCCGGACAGTTCATACAAATTTCAAGGTTCTAAGTTCTTACTTCTTCTCTGCTTTCTTGCATGAGGCAGAAGACTTACATTCTTGGGCATGGGCACTCTTTTTTGTGCTCTTTGCCTCTTCCTGTTTCTTTTCTGTTTTCTTGGTCATAATTAAAATGGTTTATGGTTAATAATTACAACGGATTTAAACCGATGTTCTTTTCAAATCACTGATACTTGCACCAAGACATCTCCTTCTTGGGAGTAGACGCCAGCACCTGCCCGCTACGCTCCTTGGACAATTGTGCTTCTTTTCTGGCAATCTCTTTTTCCGACCGGTCGGTACCTTCCGGTTTTCGATCCAGCAATCCATCCGTGCTTCTCACTTCTTCAAGTGGTTGTTCTATATATTGCCACTGTTCCTTTAGCTGCGTGCTCTCCCCTTCATTCCAAGGTCCACGAGCGTCATCGCCTTTCGACAGATCAAAATATAAATTGCTGTATTTGGGAGATGTTTGAAATACTCCAGGCGGGAAATTGGGCTGAATTGTTTCCAAAGCAGCCTCAAACTGCTGGTAATGTGTCACTTCACGAGTCATGAGAAAACCAAGCGTTTCCTTTACCAAAGGATCGTCCGTCAACTGGAGAAGATTTTCATAGCCTATTTTGGCGCGTGCCTCTCCTGCCATGTTGGAACGAAGATCCACCGTCAATTCTGCCGTAGCAGACACATAGGTGGCACACCAAGGATTTCCGTTACTGTCTGTCAAAGCCGGACTGCCGGGGGCTCCTACCAAAAATTGTGGATTGGTGAATGCCTGATGGATCAGGTCCTCTTTAGCAGACTTACCGCTCATCATCGTGCGGAGCGGCGTATCTTCAAGCGCATTCTTCATTTCTCCATTCACCGGTCCCAAAAGCATCTGAATCGTGGCCCCTACAATCTCCAGATGTCCGAACTCTTCTGTGGCAATATCCATCAACATATCATATTTATCAGGGAATGGATTGTGACAACTGAAAGCCTGCACAAAATATTGCAAGGCGGATTTCAATTCTCCATTCGCACCGCCGAATGCTTCAAGCATCACACGTGCAAAACGCGGATCGGGTTGTGAAACCCGGGCGTTGAACTGCAAATCTTTTACATGATAAAACATAATCTTTTCAATTTAAAGTCAATAATTCAGGTTTATTCAGGTGAGTCTTCCATACACCCGCCCAGTTTATACAACTCAAATTCATACTTCCTTATGTAGGAACAGTCTGCATCACATATCTTTTTTTGATCCGCCCTGCTGCCGGCAGACGGCATGCACCTGTTTCCAAACAATCTGCCACAACGAAGCCTGTATGCCTCGAGAGCTTTCTTTTTCTCCTCGTTACAGCCTTCAGCGTATGCCAACAGGCACATCCGGTACAGTTGTTCATAGTTTTCCCATCTGCCATTGGACGGCAATTGACGTTTCAAATGTTCCTTCCATTTCATAAGCGTATGAGTTATTAGCAAGTTATCTGTTCCGATTTATTTCTTAGCTTCGGAAGCCATTGCATGCATTTTGTTCTTAAAATCGTCTGTTTTCTCAGCAAGGCCGAATGCCTTGTCGGCCATCTTATCCGCTACGGTCTTTCCAGCATCCACCGCTTTTTCTTTGGCTTCATCCAACATGTCTTCCGCCTGGCCGGTTATCTTATGAAAGGTGTCACATACTTTTTCCTTCAGTTTCTTGGCTTTTGAAGTACGTGAAAAACGGTAAGCCAAAGCACCGATGACCGAACCTACTCCCAGACCGATCCATAAACTAGAATTTCTATTTTCCATAATCAAGTTGTTTTTAAATGGTTAAAATAATTAAAGGTCAATTCTCTTTTTGTTATTAAACAATGAAACAATCCACAACAAAACGACAGCTCCTACAATTGAAGTTATCAGACTGCCCAACAGACCTGTCGTTGCGATTCCCAGCAGACCGAACACCCATCCACCCAAAACACCGCCGACAACACCTACCAGCAGATTAGTAAACAGGCCAAAGCCGCCGCCCCGCATAAATTTGCCAGCAACGAATCCGGCAAGAATTCCGATAATAATGTACCATAGAAAATACATAGGCTGATTTTTTTAAGTTATACACTCGGTTTAGAATTTACATGTAAATATAGAAATTGATATATCATCACTTTATCCGTCCGGGGGAGTTTGAAAATAAACAAGCTATTGCCCTGATGACAGGACTGACTACCAGTCTGGCCCGCAAATCAAAACTTAAACTTTTCATGGCTATAAATTCTAATAATGAAACAATCCTGATATTTTACTATCTCAAAACAATGCGGTTTTAATCAGTTACAACAATCCGAACCCCATATACCCCATTTTTCATAAACTGGCAATTCGGCATACAACCAACTCTAACCCATGTCATATACTGAGAAACAAAGCATTAAAAAAAATAGTTCAGGATATAAAAACGGAATTAACATCATTTTCTACTTTATGAAAAAATAAAAAAAGAGCACTCATATTAGTACAAACATTCCATACGTATGTAACTATATATAGCAAACAAATGTAGCCAAACATTTGTTGTTTGCTTTAGGGGGGGGGACCCTTCTTTAAAAAAAAACATTTTATTAACTAAATGCTTTAATTATGAAAAATTTAATTTTACTGGCCATGATTACACTGGCATCAGTGGGCATGAATGCCCAAACAGTAAAAGGAGAAGGCTCCTTAATGGGAAATGTCGGTTATCAGACCAATTATGAAAGATTCGGTCTGGGAGTACAGGGACGCTATGCGATAGCAAATAATCTTCGGATTGCTCCGGATGTAACTTTCTACTTTCCTAAAGACAAAATTACCGGTCTGGATGTAAATGTGAATTTCCATTATGTATTCAACTTTAAAGAAGACGGACAGGGATTTTCTGTCTATCCTCTTGCAGGCATCGGTATGCAAAACAATTTCTATGGAAAAAAGAGTGTGGAAACAAACGGACAAGAAGTGGAAATGGACCGGAGTAACTCTACCAAATTCGCCTTCAACTTGGGAGGAGGTATCACATTGCCTATTTCCGAACGCAGTTATCTGAATGCTGAAGCGAAGTTTATGTTTACCAAAGATGACAATGCATCAATTATGCTGGGATATGGGTATCGTTTCTAAAAAAGGCAGGATATCCTAGTCTATTTTTTTATTCTTTCAGGCATGGATTAAATGGATTCCCACGTTTTTACAATTTTATGTTACGTTTGGCCATATGGCTCCATGCCTGAAGACGCTTGAAGAAAGTATGTCGGGTAACTCCATCCATTAAGAATAACATTTTATTTTAGATTTTCAACAGTTTGATACAACCTTTTGAAGGATAAACTTTTAGCGGAGTATTTGAGAAATAAAGATAACAATTTAGCAACCATGCGAATTTCAGCAATTTGGGCGCTATGCTGTCAAATAACTCATTTAAGTACAAAGATATGATAATTTTCTGAAAGGACAATGTATTTGACTGATTTATCACGACAGTGTATGTTGATGGCCATTCTCACAAAAGCAATAATGAAACGGGAACAAACACTTCGGCTATGTATAAGAGTGTCTGTTCCCAATTTTTACTTTGCATTATAATTCTGCATATATCTCCCTCCAATATTATTTTCTACGACCTTGGAAATAGGGAATTTATCAAATAGAATCATATAGCAATGATGCAAACTAAGAATAGCATCTTGTAAATCAGGGTTTGTTTCTAAATCCACAATATTCAACCCTACATTTTTGCAATCCTGTTTAGATAAATGTCTGCTGTGTGAATAGCTCTTATTATGATTCAAAAATACATTCTTGATTTTATCAAAATCTATCTGAGGATTAACTTCTTTCAGCCATTGTTCTGCCAATTGAAGCTGACCATGCAACTGCATTTTCATACGCAGTTAAAAATGTAGGATGATATTTAGAAATAATAGTTTACCATAATCCTAACGAAGCTTGATTAGCAGATACCTCATTAACAGTTCGTTTGAATTCATCTATAACAGCTTGACACGCTATTCCACCCATTTGAGGGTCTATGGGACCTAATGAAGATTGTTCCCCCATTATAATCTCTCTGCAAGACATAGCAACCATAGTACCAGCCGACATAGAAATTTGAGGGATAAAAGCTCTCACATCACCATTAAAAAGACTTTTTAGATATGTAACGATGCTTTCTGTTGCAGCAATATCCCCACCTGATGTATGAAGGATAAAATCAAGTCCTTTTGCTTTATCCAACTTATATACTGTTGTCATAAAAGCATTTTTGTCTTGTTCATCAATTGACACATGAGGAGCATCAGATGTTTTCAGCCACCCAAAATAGTATGCTATCACATTTCGTCCTGTAATAGAATGTATTTGGGTTAAATACTGTTCACGTATATATGTTATTGTGTCAGGCTCCGTCATTTTCGTTGGATTGTCTTTTAGTCTTAACGACTTCTGCGTTGATAGTCAGCATATTGTACACTGTTTAATCGGTGAAACAACAGCTATATATTGGGACTAAATCAACCAAGAGCAACAGATTCATATCTGGAGGGTCTGTAAACAAAAAAAAACTGTATTTCCTTAGGAATCAGCCTTTTACTTTGTGGACCAGCCTGGGCTTGAACCAAGGACCTCCAGATTATGAGTACGATAAAATGATATTCAGTGACAGTCTGCTTTACTAATATTAATTGATTATCAGTAAGTTGTGAATTTTACTATTTTCTATGAAACTCACTAAATACCCCTAACTGAAACCGTTTGTTTACGCAGAATTAGAGGGTAGTATTAGGCATATTTGGCATAAGTATCATCTCTTGTTTTGCTCAAGTTATAGCTATGTCGCAAATAATTTATGTTTTTGCGACAAATCAGACAATGGCTCTAAACATTGAGTATAAAGATACTCTGACACTTTTAAGTCCAACTCTAGCGCTAAATATGAATACTCTGACACTACTGATATTTGCTCTAACACCAACCTAAGCTGCAACTCTGGCATTTCTCGGTATCATGCGTCTTAAAAACAACCAAGACTAAGTATTACTGTAGTGAGAACTTGGTTTATGTCAGTACTTTAGGTCGCTTTTAGCATAAATCATTCGATCTTCTTTATGAAGTGAAAGAATATCACTATATTTGCAATCAAATAACAAAATTTACCAGTATGGAAACAGATATAAACCGTCTGAAAGTTGTTTTAGCAGAAAAGAAGAGGACAAATAAATGGCTATGTGAGCAATTAAACGTCAATCCTTCCACAGTTTCAAAGTGGTGTACAAATAGCTCACAGCCTGACCTTGAAACCTTGGTTAAAATATCACATCTGTTAGATGTGGAATTGGACGATTTAGTAAATAAGAAATTCATAATTTCTCAGTAATAAATCAAATGTCTGAGTTATGATAAAAATCCGAAAATGAGGAATAAACGTATTGAATATATAATAGATGAAATTCTTGACCAGTATGCGTATGCTGATGAGTCTACCCGGCCATGGATTATAGGATTCAGTGGAGGAAAAGATTCAACAGTATTATTAATGCTTGTATGGATAGCACTCGAAAAATTAAAAGAATTACCGGGGCCGTTTCAACTTCGTAGACCAATATATGTAGTATGCAATGACACAATGGTTGAAAATCCTATAATTGCATCATATGTTGACCAAGTTTTAGAACAGATAGAAAAGAAAGCGAGAGAAGAAGACTTGCCAATTTTTGTCAGGAAGACTACACCTCGATTGGAAGATTCATTTTGGGTGAATGTTATCGGGAAAGGTTATCCTGTCCCGAACACTGCATTTAGATGGTGTACTGAGAAAATGAAAATTAAGCCTACAGCTCGTTTTATAATAGAACAAGTTGACGAGTGTGGGGAAGCTATAATCTTAATTGGAACAAGAAAAGCAGAAAGTGCGACTCGAGCCCGTTCCATTAAGAAACATGAAATTCATGGTAAGCGACTCACAAATCATACATTATTGGCAAATACATACGTCTATGCACCAATTAAAGAATTGTTGTTAGAAGAGGTATGGTATATAATAAACACCATTCCTTCCCCTTGGGGATTTGATAACAAAATCTTGTTTAACATTTATCTTGATGCAAGTGCAGACGATTACGAATGTCCAACGGTTGTTACAGACAAAAGTCATGGTTCTTGTGGCCAAAGTCGTTTCGGTTGTTGGACTTGTACTGTTGTAAAGGATGATAAGTCCATGCGTTCGCTTATAAAAAATGGGCGAGAATGGATGCAACCGCTTTATGATTTTAGGTTGAAACTGGATCAAGAACGTAATATCATTGAGAACCGATTTCCATTGCGACGCGATGGAAGAAAGGCTGTGAATGATATGGGACCCTACACTTTCACATATAGAGCCCAATTGTTGGAGGGCCTACTGAATATTCAACATGAATTACAACAACATACTCCAGAGATAAAACTCATTTCTGATCAAGAATTGATTGCAATTCAAGTGAATTGGTATCGAGATTTTAACTTTGCACATCAAGTATCAGAAATCTATAATAAAATCTATAATTCCTCATTAAATATGGAAGAGGGCAAAATGAAAAATAAATTGGAAGCAGACTTAATGCGAGAAATTTGCCAAGAAAACATTGAAGAAGGTGAATTGATTGAACAACTTCTTATGCTTCAGAAAAGCAAGTCACTCATGCAACGACGCCGTGGTTTAAAAACAGAAATTGAGTCTCGTTTAGAGGAATTTGTAAATAAAAAGAAATCATGACGATACGCGAAATAGAACTTGATAATTTCCGAATTTATAAAGGAAAGAATAGGATTGAACTTTTTCCAGATGGGAATAAAAATCTGATTATCGTCAGTGGTAATAATGGTTTCGGTAAAACAACTTTTCTCATGTCATTAGTTTGGTGCCTATATGGTAAGAACATGGGAAAAGTCGATGAACTATACCGTAAAGAAATTGACGAAAAAGGAGGTTATAGCAAGTACATCGGCAACAGTCTCAACTTTGCTGCACAGAAAGAAGGTGAAACCCGATTTTCTGTGTCCGTAACATTTACAGATGTAGAAATCCCTGATACTCCTTGTACTGAAATAGCAATTGTTCGTTCATATGATAGTGCAACGAATTATGATGACGAGTTAGAAATTTTGATTGATGGTCGAAAGAACGATCTGTTCACAGGGTCAAAAGAGGAAATCACAAAAGAAGAGGAGATATTTATCCGAGATTATATACTCCCAATAGAAATTGCAAAATTCTTTTTCTTTGATGCTGAAAAGATTGTTTCGTTTGCTCAAATCAACACACCAGAACAACGTAGGGATTTAAGTCTTGCGTATTCTCAAGTTCTTGGGATACAAAAATATGAGGATTTGAAAAATGAATTAGTCAGAATTCAGGATGACTATAGAAAAGCATCTGCCAAACCACAAGAGAAACGTGAGTTTAATGCATTAATTGCGGATATTGATTTCAAAGAAAGCGAAATAGATCGATTGTCCGAAGAAATCACCAATTTGGAAGATGACAGAGTAATCAAACGTCATAATTCGGCTGAACTTCAATCAAAATTGATTAGGGAAGGTGACATGATGTCAGCAGATGAATTGGTGAGATTAAATGAACGAAAGACGGAACTTGATACAGTATTAAGGGAAGCAGATGACAGTCTTAAAGATTTATACAGCCTTATTCCATTTGGTTTGGCAGGAGGGCTTATGGCTGAACTTTCTTCCCAATTAGAAACGGAAAAAGCATATAAGCAGAATAAACTCCAACTGGAAGGGGTCAATGATAAAACTGATGTCATACTTGGTGATATTGAGGAAGCAAAGAGAAAACTGCCTTTCCCCATTGATATAAAAGCTCGGAATTTCTATGAATCTCAAATCAGGCAACTCATCAAAAAGCATTTTTACAATGTTTCAGATGAAAGTAAGTTTGAACACTTCTGTACATTGCATGATTTTAGCCAAGGACAAGTCGAAGGGTTATGTGTATCATTATGAAAATCAAAGAGAGTAAATCTTCTTTTGAAAATCTAATCAATAAATATACGAAAGCTAAAGCCGAATTATACACGATTGAGAAAAACATTCGCGAGGCTGAGAAAAAGGCAGAAAGTGATTATGTTCAAAATTTGAGGACACGAAAAGAAAATATCGACCGTCAAATAGATTCTATCGGAGAAGAAATCGGGAAAAAGCAAAGCGAAATAGAGACACTTAAAGACCAAGTGATTGCTCATAAAAAACAAAAGGAAATTCTCTCAAAAAAAATAAATGTTTCGGATCAAAATCGTGCGGTTGATAACGAGGCTACACGCCTTATTCACACAATACAAAAATTTCTTATTCGTTTTAAGGAAGAAAAGAAAAAGGCTCTTGCAAAGAAATTGGAAGCAAAACTTCAATCTTATTTGCATAAAACCAATCTTGTTAAGAAAGTAATTGTTGACATCAATGGCAACGGTGATGATGTTGACATTTGTCTATTTGGATATGATGATAAAAAAATTGACAATAGTATTCTTTCCATGGGTGAACGCCAAATGTTTGCATCTGCACTTTTAAGTGCTTTGGTTGATGAAACAGAAATAGAGTTTCCTGTTTTCATAGATAGCCCAATGCAGAAATTTGACCCGCAACATACAAAGAATGTACTCACGAAGTTCTATCCAAATGTTTCAAAGCAAGTGATTCTCTTTCCTCTTCTTAAAAAAGAATTGACGGAAGAAGAATATCAATATATTCAACCGATTGTAAATAAATCCTATTTGATAAACAATGAAAAGGATGGTTCGCACTTTGTTGAAGTGAAACCAGAGAATCTTTTCGAGGAATATAATAATAGCGGATATGCAAATTAATATCAAAACATCTGGCGAAAATCAAGCCATTGTAACCCAATTAACAAAAAAACTTACTGGGGGTACAAAAGAAAACGTGATAGCTCGTATTGCATTAGGCTATTCTCTGTCTACAGGTAAACGCTTTACCCAACAGGAATTTTCTGCGTACGATTCACAAGGCAAAGAATACAAAGACCATATTCTGTTTGATGGACAGTATAGAGATTTCTATATTGCCTTAATTTGTCAGGCATATGGAATAACTAAAAATGACGAGCTTATTCCCAAATATATAAAGCTACATATTGACCATGGATTAGAAAAGATAAATTATCTGTTTGAAAATAATCCACAATATACTTTCTTCGATTTCTTAACTGAATACTTCAGAAAGGGAATTGATATGATTGAGGATACCCCAGAAAGATTCGATTGCGTTGAGAATCGAAATCAGCATATCACAAAAAGCTCTTTTTCAGGACCAATTCAAATAAAAGTAGGCTATAATATTTCAACAGGCGAAAATATATACTGTTGTTTCAATGACTCCACTCGTTACAATAATCAACATATTGCTGTAGCGGGAAAGTCTGGCTCTGGTAAGACTCAATTCGCACTAGAGTTTCTTCGTCAACTATATAAGCAGACACAAGGTCAAGTCAATTTCCTATTCCTTGATTTTAAGGGATTGAGTGAGGATGACAAAATTAAAATGAGCGACTTTTTTACAGAAACTCATACAGAATGTATAAATGCACCTCACACACCATTTCCTTTGAACCCCGTTTCGTTCATTGATAATGTTAACGAAAAGAACAAACTGGTAGGTATAAATAAGTTTGTTGACATTATTGCTAAATACTCCAATATCGGCAAGAAGCAGCAACAAACACTAAAAGATGCTACCAAAGAAGCGTTTATTCAGCATAAAGATGGCAAACATCCTTCATTGAAGGAAATTTATGATTTGGTAATTGAGTCGGTCGGTGATAACCGTGATACTCTTACTGAAATTATGGAACGTCTTAGTGAATATGAACTTTTCGCGTCAAGAGTTAATGACCCAAGTATCTTCCTAAATAACAATTATTATTTTTCTCTATCAGGTGAGCTCGATAGTACTGTCCGATTCACGTCAATTTTTCTCATCATTAACTACATCTTCAATGTATTCACGAATATGGGTGGTACAGAAGTAGTCGATGGCAGCCGAAGTATGCGTTATGTATTAATGATTGATGAGGCTCACGATTTGTTCCGTGAAAAGAAGTCTTTGGAGATTTTAGAAGTCTTGCTTAGGAAGATTCGGTCATATGGTGTTTCTATCATCCTACTCTCTCAAGGCATATCAGAATATAATCAAGGTAATTTTGATTTTTCGCAAGAATGTGAAACTGCATTCCTTTTACCGATAAACGACCTTAATAATACAAAAGCAATAAACAAATTCTTAGGTCTGAGTGAAAAGGATGGATCTCGAACTATGCGAAATCTTGAAAAATTAGATAACGGACAATGTGTATCTAATATTAAAGAATTGCAAAAAGGCGACTTGTTTGAAGTTGTTCAATATTGGAAAGAAAAGAAGTGAATATGGAACATCCTAATTTTTTGGAGATTATAAGAGACCTCTATCTTAAAAGTATAGAGCCATGCAAAGAGCCCAGTTTTGTACTGTATTTTATTTTTATGGTAGTAATATTTGGAGGAATTGGAGTCATTTTATCTTTGTGGCAATGCATTAATGGAGAACCTTTAAGATACGTTTCTCAGAACATGATGACTTATGCCGTTGCTTTATCCGTTCCGGCTGCTTTAACTATATTCCTTCATATAATTCCTCACAGTGATTATAAGGTGAGTCACACTATTATAACACTCTCCGTACTCATTTTACAAATTGTTGCAGTTTGTTTCTCTTTTTGGAACGGACATTTTATAATTGCCATTATTTGTACTATAATATCTTGGTGGTATTGGATTCTTGCTAATTCATGTAATGGTTCTTTGGGGGATAAATCATATCATTCACAAATTAAAAATGACTTACAGAATCATGGAGCAAAATGGGACAATGATTAAAGGATTCCTAGTTCAGCAAAATGGTCAAGATTTCTTAATTGGGAAAGCTTCTATTAGAGATATTTTGACCTATACAAGATATACCGAACGTTTAATTATAGGATTTGATGAGGATGAAAAGCCTATTTACAATCCACATATTCAACGTAAGGTAGAAACTGCTAGAGTTAATAAAATTGCGGATTTTCTTATAAATGACTCCGAAGCCATGTTCCCAACAAATATCGTTCTTGGGATACCTATGTCTATGATTTCTTCTCAGTTCTCGCATGATGGTATAGTGGAAATTTCACTAGACGAAAAAGTGACAAATCAAATAAAATTAGCTAAAGATGGTCACAAGGATGCTGATGTCTTCATTACAATTATTGATGGCCAACATCGTGTTCGTGGTATTGAGGTTGCTATAGAGCGATTGCAAGAAGAAGCTGAAACACATAATAATGTTTTGGCTCATGCAAAACTAGAAAATCTGTTAAATATAGAATTGGTCGTTTCATATTTTATAGACAAAAGTTTAGAATATCAAGCTATGATATTTTCCACCATTAATAGGACGCAGAAAAGAGTTTCCCAAGATTTGGTGTATAGCTTGTTTGGACTATCGTCTGAAGATACTCCATATAAGACGGCTTTAGAAGTTACCCTAGCTTTAAATGCCCACCCCAAATCACCATTCTACCATAGAATAAAACTATATGGAGGTGAATATGACAAGAGAATGAGTCCCCCTCTCTCTCAAGCAACAATGATAAAAAGCATTGTAGGACTTATAAGTGAAACATTGCGAGAATCAGAAAATGACAAGTACAAAAAAAGACAAGAATTAAAAAAGCAGAAGGGACGAAAATTTTTACCTTTTAGGAAATTCTATGCGAATAATCAGGATTTTTTAATTTCAGACTGTATGTTCTATTTTTTCAATGCAATAAAATCCAAATTCCCGCAGTATTGGTTATATGATGGGCTTGCAAAGCCTCAAAATATTTTGCAATCAACAGTAGGGTATGAAGCCTTGCTATCTTTCCTTGTTGAAATTTTAAAACGAGAATCACTTCTGTTTTTTGATCGGAATACGTTTAATAGTTACATCAATAAACTAGAAAACATAGATTTTGGTGACGTTACCATATTTCCAATGACAACAAAAGGGAAAAAGATTGCATACCTTACAATGAGCCTTGCCGTTTTTCCACCGTCAGAATCATCTGATAATAGGGAAATGGAACTTTTTAAGACAATGAACGAAATCTAATTTAGATATAATATTTATAATTTTATGAAATTTCGCTAGTTTTGTTGCAGGAAGACATGAAGGGTATAAAGTGATGTCGGTGCTTGTAATTTAATGAATTAAGTATTTATTGTAAATGACAAGACGAATCGTATCACAACACGTTGATTGTATAGCTCATTACATAATTTGAATAACAAGAAAGTATATGAAAACATTTAAAATCATTGGTGTACGACCATTGAAAGGATGTAATAAACATGTAATAAAGAACTTAAAGTCTGATACTTTTTATACATTTTATAATAATTATGAATTTAAAGATGAGAAAGTGATAAAAAGTGAACAGCAAGTTCCGGATAATTTATATGCATCCAATATTAGTCTGCATGCTATTGTCGGAATGAACGGTAGTGGAAAAAGTACAATCGTAGAATTAATTATCCGGATTATAAATAATTTGTCTTTTTATATATTAGGGGAACAATCCGGAACATACGCTGCTGAGCCGTTGGTTCCCGTAAGACGCTTGAATGCTGAATTGTATTATGAAAAGGACAATGTCATTTATAAAATTACAATTTCTAACGATAGCTTTTCATGGACAGATGAACGTGGCAATATAATGGGAAAAAATAGTGAGGATTTGCAATCTCTATTTTATACGATTGTCATCAATTACTCACATTATGCCTATAACTCACTGGAATATCAGTCTGAAATCATGGGTAGATATAAGAAAAAGTTTTGGATAGAAGCCCTTTTCCATAAAAATGACGGTTACAGAACGCCTATTGTTTTGAATCCTTTCAGAGAACGGGGCAATATTGATATCAATGTAGAAACAGAACTGGCAGAACAACGTTCCATAGCCTTTTTTTCTTATTTTAAACTTTACCACTCTATTCGTTTTCATCCTGATTATGACATTAAATCTTTTGCAATCAAATTGGATAAAGATGGTGTATCGCAAAAAATCAAACATGCGATGAAAGATTATTATCCCTATTTGGCTAAAATAAAGGATATGAGTTGGGAGGATATGGAAAAATCAATCAAGGAGGCTTGGGTAAAAAGATTTTCGTTTCTTAAGAAAAACAATGAATATTCAGAATATTGCTATCAATACCTTGTCTATAAAACAATGTCCATCCTTGTTAAATACTCCTTCTTCCAAGTCTATTTTAAGGACAACTCTAAAAAAGAAAACCCATTTGATGAAGTTGTGATTATGTTAATAAAGGATGAAAGTCATATAACATTGAAGATTCATCAGATTCTTTATTATTTGGATGACCCTTATTATCATGAAGGGAGATATTATTGGAGCGATTTGGAACCTTTCTTAAAGAAAAGGTCGGATTCATCTGTTCAGATAGATAAAATTATGTATTTGTTACCTCCGCCAATCTTCAAGACCAGTTTTTATTTATCTTATAGAACGGATAAAGGACAACTTGGAGTTGTTAATATAACTGATTTGAGTTCGGGAGAAAGACAATTGGTTTACTCAATGAGTTCGATATTGTATCATGTACATAATATATAAACCATAAGAAATGCTGAAAATCGAAAGCCATATAATTGTGTACAGATAATTTTGGAAGAAATAGAACAGTATTATCATCCTGAATATCAGCGCGTTTTAATAGCTACTTTAATTGAGTATTTGAACAAACTTAATATTGATAAGAATTTTAGGATAGACATATTGTTAGTTACTCATTCTCCATTTGTACTTAGTGATATTCCAATGGAAAATATCCTTTTTTTAGAACAAGGAAAGCCTGTCACATCAAAAGTAAAAAAGGAACTGAAAGAATCTTTTGGCGCTAATATGTATGACCTCCTTCGTTTCAGTTTTTTCCTAAAGGAGAGTGCTATTGGAAAAGTGTCCTATGAGGTTATTAATAGTTTAATGGATAAGATAATGAACGATGCCTCTTTTGATGTGTCCGTTTGCTACGAACAAACTCAAATTAATCATAGGAATCTTAATAAATACGTCAAATTGGTTGGTGATACCTTTCTTAAAAATATTCTTGATAAAAAATTGGGAAATAATGTATCAACTGAAAATAACTAAAAATACAGAAAGATTAGCGTTGCAGCATTTCAATAATGTAAAAGGACGTTTATTGATTGATATTCATCATTTTCTTTCGGGTAATTATAGAACACTAAGGAAAGAGACAATATCTATTCATGGAGATAAGCCTAGTGAGGATTTGCTGAGGTACTTATCTGTTGAGAAAAACTTGAAGGAACTTATAGTGTCCCATCCGGATAAGTTAAGAGATATAATTTCCAAGCTACATTCAGATGCATTTGATCCTAAGAAGAATTTAAATCGTATTCTTTATCATATTTTCATTATTTTTGGATATGAAGATAAGAGGTTTAATAAGGATGTTTTTTACCGACAAAGCCAAGTGGGAACCTGTCCTTATTGCAATATGGCAGATATCCATTATATTCCTGCAACAGCGTTGTCTCAGCCAGAAAAAGGAGTATTGGATCATTTTTATCCCAAAGAAATTTACCCAATATTGGGATTATCTTTTTACAATTTGATACCAAGCTGTCCTTCTTGCAACGATGTTCAGCATAAGAGTAATAAAGATGTTACATCAAATAAAGGGGATGCAAGCTTAACCTCAATGCGTATAATCAATCCATACGAGTATCAAGATAGGAATTTTTTCTTTGATTACAACTTGAAGTCCCACTGGGAAAATGCGGAAAACAGCGATGTGGATATATTAACAGCTGGAGATAAAGAAGTTGGTTATAATGCGTTGTTAAACCTGAATGGTCGATATAATACAATACAGAATCGGGAGACTGTAATTTCCATAATTCGAAAATTAAACAGGTATCCTGACACTTATTTTGATTATTTGAATATGTTACCCATACCAGCCTGTTTAATAAAAAAAGAATTTGATGATTGGGGATTTCATTTGAGAAGAGATGAGATTTATAAATATCCTTTCAATAAATTCAAATTGGATATATTGGAAAAAGCGAGGACTGATATGTAACTATGTCCTTTTACATTATCTTTATTATAATAACTGATAACTAAGGGGGGAGCGAAACTTCTCTTTAATCGAAATCGCCCCCGCTACAACTATCTGTGGCGAGGGTGATTTCCTATTTATGAGGCTTTCGACACATCCTCATATTGGATAGAGATTAAGTCAGACAGAAAAAATATTCATTTTTCAAAGAATGGTTTTCCTGTCTTTTGCTTGGTTCTATGTTTTTTGATATTAGAACCGGGCTACTTCATAGAATTTAAAGAAATAGTAGAACGCAACCTTGTGCCATTTGGTTAATTCTTTATCTCCAGCAAACAAGGAAGACAGGGTACACTTGTCAATACCTGTGTAATTGCTTAGGTGTTTGCTACGCAATCCCAGACGTTCCATTTTGGACTTGATACTTTCAATGGTTAAATTATCAATGTCCTTTCTGTCAAAATTGACAGCGGAAACAGTCAGTTTCCAGTCATCGGGAATCTCACCCTTGAACATTTCACGGGCACGTTCCATCAGCTCCTTTTTGGAAAGAAGGATGTTGTTCACCATGTCTTTTTGCTCTATACGAACAATCAGACGATTATCACTATATGATACAATCTCAACAACAATATGCGCCATACGGCGGTATTGTTTGGCAAATTCTGCCAGCCGCTTTTTACTCTCGTCGGAGAGAGGAAGTAATTCTAAATTTTTCATACATTTGTCATTTTACGATTGATAATCGGATATTATTATTTTTTTGGTGTCGTTAAAGGAAGGGCCGAAGCCCTTCCACTCACAATTTGACAAGCCTTAAATGCGTCAGGTCGAAAATGGCGAGTTGTTTATTTTCACGTCCGAAACGAATGGCCTCGTCCATGTTCGTGAAAATACGGATACTGTCAAAATAGAACTGTCCGTTCTCTTCGTTCAGCCATCCGCCAACTTTCTTCTCGTGCACTAATGCATGTTTAAGAACTCTTTTCAATCCCTCCTCACCGAAACTGTCCTGAGTTTCGAGATAAGCGACAGAAATACCTTTTGTGACCTTTTTTAAGGTTGTAAGGTCAACCGTGAATCCATCTGGATTCTTTCCTGCTATCTCAAGGATAGCGTCAAACAGTTGTTCCATAAATTGGAGAACTTTAGCGGTGCCACCCGCGTTTGTTATGGCACGGCAAATCTACTAAAAAGTTTGTTACTAACAAACTTTTTAGTAGATTTATAGTAGCTAGTACACGGCTTTTTCCGATAAAAATGTGCAGAAATCTCAAATGGCATGACTAATAGCCCATTGGCAGTTATTTGTTCCTTCATCCGAAACAACACAGATATTGAAATCAGATGTCGGTAACAATGTAACTATCATACAATCAGATATTTGAATAGTTATATCAAAGTTAAATGAAAGAGCTGGGTAGCTAGTAGATACTACCAAATGACCTTTCTGTTAATTTGCATATTAAATATCAGGATATTATATTTGTTTTATACGTATTTTATCCTTGGGTAATTTGGGCTCTAATTTTATCTACATTATCAATAGTAATATGTTGGTTCACATAAATATACACTCACGTGAATATGAATAAGTAGAAAGCACTTTTGTCTTCCAAGCATCCGCGTAGAAAAATGGGGTCAAGTCAAAAAGTATGTGGGTATAATATTTGAGAAACATTTAAAGTTTGCAATGCTAAAAACATACATCCTTCCAAAGTATTATAAATCAAGTACATCAGACGAACACCTGATTGGACGTCAGCATTGTAACTCAGAGGTCATGCTTATCACCCACAGGGTTTTCAGATTAACCCGAAAAATGGATTTGGAGGGATAAGCAACAGGAGGGCTGCGTACTGTGTGATAAAGTTGTGTGGTTGGTCATTTTCAGAGGTAATGTAGCCTGTCGGTTCTATTGCCACATGTTATCTGACGACTTTTGATGACATCTGACGACTTTGTTTTTCTCATTCCAGGTATTAATATGTTCTTTGTCTTGTGTGGTAACAGTGAGTCGGTTCATGAAAAATGTCATGCTATGAACATACAGGAAGCAAAGAAAATCAGGCTTGTTGATTTTTTAGGAGGACTGGGGCATCACCCGGTCATACAACGCGGGAACAGTGTGTGGTACAAGTCTCCTTTCCGGATGGAAAAGGAGGCTTCCTTCAAGATTGATCTCCGGAAAGAATTGTGGTATGACTTCGGGCTGGGGAAGGGCGGGGATATTATTACCCTGGCTAAGGAAATTTACCGGACAGATGATATAAGTCATGTGCTACGGTATATTGAAGATAAAAGGGCGGTTTTGAAACCGGTTACAATCTCCTGCCCTGTGGAAGAGGCGGCACCCGCCTTCCAGGAGTTGAAAATCAGGCCGCTTGCCAACCGCATATTGCTTGCTTATCTGAAAGAACGGTGCATTGATGTGGAAACGGCGGGGAAAATATGCCGGGAGGCTTCCTTCAAGCGGAACGGAAAAAATTATTTTGCCATTGCCTTTCCCAATATTTCCGGTGGGTATGAGGTGCGGAACAGGTTTTTTAAGGCTTGTATCTCCCCCAAGGACATTACTTGCATCACGAATGGACAGGAAACGGGCAGGTGTTATGTATTCGAGGGATTTATGGACTATCTGTCTTTGGAACCGGCTTTTCCTTTTTGGGCGAAGGGGGATTGTCTGGTGCTGAACTCCGTCAGCAACTTGCCGAAGGCTTTTTCCTTTCTTTCACGATATGATGACATTTACAGCTGTCTGGATAATGATACTGCCGGAAATAATACGGTGATGGCGATGAAAGAAAAATATGGTGGCCGCGTACATGACCTTTCACAGGAATATGCCGGTTATAAGGATTTGAATGAATATCTGTGCCGTAAGCGATGAAACGTATGATTGTTGGAAGGATTATGTGAAGGGATTGTATTGAATGTCGTTTTGAATGATAAAACTACAGAATCATTTTCATTCTTGATTATTTTCGTTATTTTTGTACCGATTATTAATTAAATAAAGATTTATATGAACGAATTGTTGACTCAAATACAGGATGTATATGCCGCATTTTCTACCGATGTTGCGCTTCAGATTGAAAAGAATAACAAGGCCGCAGGCACTCGTGCCCGCAAAGCTTCGTTGGAATTGGAAAAATTGATGAAGGAGTTCCGCAAGCTCTCTCTGGAAGAGTCCAAAAAATAATTTCTTCTTTTCTGATTATCTTTACTTGCAGTTGTGGGATGTCGGTTTGTGAAAAGCCGCTACTCTTTTGATATTTTTTTGACAGTACAACCAAAACGGATTCTCTAATAGGCTTGGATTATACCAGTTGAGTCCGTAATGGTTGTATTGTCCTGCAAATATGGGTTAAGGATGTTCCCTGTCTTGTTCGTTTCCCGCCCACAATGTCTGGTAGTCTTGGCAAATCCTTTCGTAATCTTCCGGCTTCAAGTGCGGGAAATTAGTGGCATACATATATTGAAGGTCTTCTGGTGTCAGTGCTGGATCTTGTCTTAGGATGTCATGGATTTCATCCTCGCACTCATAACGGTCGTTGAATATGCCCGTATGCGGATAGACAGCGGTACAATCCTCAATGATATGCTCTACAAATAACAGGCCTTTCATCAGGTCTTTCTTGACCGTTATCTCGTGGTCTGAATGGGCGTTGTAATAACCGCAACTCAAGTTGACACAGCTGACGCCCATCCCGTTTCCTTTCAGGACCATTACGTCGGTCAACAACCCGTTGTTCTCCTTATAACCCCATTCTTCCGGTTTTACCGCTTCTATGAATTCATCCGAACAAAGTTCCGAGAAACCGATGCTTGTAATCAGGTCGGAATTGCCTTTCCGGTCGGGCTGGATGACAAACCGTACGTCGTTGAAAAAAGGCATGTCTGCGTTGGAACTGCCCGCGCATCCGGTTTCCTCTTCCCTGAAGAAAGCTATTTTAATGGTATCGTATTTTTTCAGGCATTCCAGACAGATGAATATTCCGTTCTTGTCATCCGCCCCCGGATTCTCAAACCGTCTTTTGCCCGGGGAATAGCCGAAAATGATGTCCTTTGTTTCTATCGCCTTGAAATCCTTGGAGTGGTGGCAGTGTGCCACCTGGTCGATATGGCTGACCAGGCAGGGATAGTTTTCCCCCGTTCCTTTTATCACATAAAGATTTCCGTATCGGTCCTGTGAAACGGATATGTCACCGGGAAGTGTTCCGATATAAGAACGGAGGAAACGTATCATATTCTGTTCCTTTCCGCTCGGGCTGTGAATGCTATACAGCTTCTTTAGCAATTGTGTATTCATGCTCTTTTTGCTTAAGTTTGTAACCATAGGGAAGGCCGGTGCCGGGATTGAGCGTATCAAACGCCTCTTTGTCAAATATCCATGCCTTTCCGTCCTTTACCAACTTGTCCAATGCCCCAGCGGTGATGCTTGTATCCTTATACTTGTTTTCCGCATCCGTCCATACCTGAATCCGGGTGATGTCGTCCTCCTTTTCAAACCACTCATCGTCGTATTCGGAATAATACCAGTTCTTCCGCTTGAATTCCTTCTCCGCTTTTTCCATGCACTTGCCACAACAGTACTCCTCGCCGGTCAGGTGCGATTGCAGGGCATCCCTGTGCAATATCCATTTTTGGCATTCATCACAAGTTGTACAGTCATCATCATGGTGGTATGCGTATATTGATTCTATCCATACAAAATCGTTCAGGTTGTCCGTATCCACATAGATTTGCGCACCGTTCCTGTAGCACAGCCGGGTTTCTTCACAATAATATCCATGATAGTCATCCCATTCATCCCCGTCCTCATCCCCATTGAGGTTGATGTCTGTGGTGTCAAGGTCGTGAGAATATTCTTCCGGTTCATAATTATAGGCTTTTTTTTTACTATGATTATACCATTTGAAGGAATCCTGGTAAGAGAGTGTGTCGCGTATATCCAATCGGCAATCGATTTCAAACTTCTTATTTTTAAGGGAGTTTCCGGAAATGTCCACAAAAGCATCCGCATCACTGCATGATGCGCCGATAACTTTATATCCGTCTATGTATTCTCCATGAATCAGCTTGTCAATCAGTAGCCTTTTCAGCGTGTCGTCCTTATTGGAGGCGTATTGCCTTTCCAACAACCTCCATTTTTTACCGTGCTGGTCTGTCACGTCTGTAAACAGGATTGCCCTTGCTACGATATAATCATGTTCGTCTGTGATATAGGCGGCCTTGGCATTCACTGAATAGGCATAAAACTCATCCCTGTTCCTGCCCGTCATACAGGAACCGAAATCACCCTTGCATTTCCAATAGTCATATATCTTGTCAAACCGGTTGTCCACATGCAGTTTCAGACCGGAACCATGCCCGTAGGCATAGGTGTACCATTGTCGGGTGAAGACATCTCCGGAAAGCCAGTTCAGGATTCCCGGGGAAAGCAGCTTCCCAATCTCCGTTTCAAGGATAAGCGTCCTCATGAATTTTCCGGATTTCATTTTGAAGGTCCGGTTCCGTTCGACATTGATATAACAGACTGAAGACTTGTCCATATCTTCGCAAATCCCTTTGGATTCATTTGTCCTGTACAATCCGGAGTGATAGGTTTCCCCTATCAGTTCCACCTTGTTTGTAAGCTTCCCGTCATTCCTTCCAGACTCTTTGACAGCCTCGGTAACTTTTTTCTGCAAGTCTGCCATATCGGATATGTGCAACAGGCTGTAATCGTTGTGTTTCAAACAATACCGGAGCAACAGGGGATTCTTTAAATGTCCGAGCAATATTTTGTTCTTTCTGGATATCACTCCGTTTTCCCTTGTTGTAAGTCCGAACCGTTTTTTGAAATCTTCGTAGTTTTTAATTTGGTAGTATAACATATTTTCCAGTTTTGATATTGTCCATGAATAAAAAAGAGATATCCCTCCCGGGACATCTCTTTGGGGTGTTTCAAACCGTATATTCCCTCACGTTGGAGTAAGGGGCTGTATTTCCTGTTCAGGCAGGCATATACATTCGGACCGTTTTTTCATCCAGCCTAAGCAGTTCCTTTTCGGGCGGGAAACAGTCTATTTCTTCCATCAACTCAAATCCTTCCGGTGAGTTCGGGTGATTCCGTATGGCATACTCCAGTTCGTCAGAGGCAATTTTCATTCTGTCAGTTTCGATGAACGGGGACTTTATTCCGAAAAAGTGGAGATATTCAATCCGGCTGTTGTCCGCCACTTCCGTTTTGTAATTTTTCATTTCTTTCGTTTGAACCATAATCTTTCTTTTTTGATTAAACATGACCGGCTTGGCAAAAGCCAGTATTTCCATTTCTTATATGCCCCGGTTTGCTTTTTGCCGTGATTGTGCAAGGCAAAAGGCGACCTTTGCAGGTAAGAATTGAAATACGATATGAATGGCGGTCTGCCATGGAGAAAAGAAGCCGTCCGGTAGGCAGAGGCGGTACAGGATTCAGTCGAACGCTTCCATCCGATTGCTTTCCAGCAATGCCAGGACATCTTTCTCCTTGTACAATAATTTGCCTCCTATCTTGTAATAGGGTATTTTTCCGTTCAGGCGGTAGTCTGCCAGTGTCCTTCGTGTCAGTTTCAGTTTTCCGGCAAGCTCGCTGTCCGTCATGTAACGGTCGCCGTTCAGTAGCGGACGGAACTTTTCCGCCTGTATGTCCAGAAGGCGGGACAATGTGTCAATGTTCCGGAAAAACTGCCTGATTTCCGGACTTTCCTTGGTCAATAGGGATTGTGCCATTGTATCTTGCCAATTAAAGGATTACCTGACGAATCGTATTTTCCATAAAGCGGATGATGTCCTGACGCCTGTAATATACTTTACGGTCTATATGGCTGTAAGGGACTGCCCTGCGTCTTCGGAGCTGTAACAGTTTTCCGGGGGAGACTCCCATCAGCATACATGCTTCCTGGTTGTCTATCCAGTCATCCATACTCCGGGAATTTTCCCCGCATATTTCCCGCACTTTTTTTGCAAGGGCTTCCAAGGCCCTGTTCATTTCCAAGAATGTCTGCGCTTCAATGGTTACGATTTCCATACGTTTCTCTTTTTTGTCCGGTACGAAAATAGGGATGGAATCCCTTTCCTCCAAAAAGGTGTCTGTAAATGTCATCAGACGGCATCAGATGGCAAGGGGAACGGGAATGTGAAATATTTGAATATCCCCCAAGAAAGTAGCAGACAAAAATCGGACAGGATTTTGGTTCCTGTTTAAATTTTCTTCAAAAGGGAATGACTTGCAGGCCTTTTCCGATAAAAACAACTATATTTATCCACCATCAGGATTTTAACCTTTGGAACATTTATATTATGGAATTGATTGTGAATTTGTCGGTGATATTATTTTTTATCGGGCTTTGGATGTATGCCCGGTATTGGAGAAGAATGTGCGGGAAGGCGTTCTGCCAATATGCGGCCGCCTGCTGCGGGAGAGAGGAAAGAGAAAAGCTGATGCGGTATGCCATAATAGCGGGCAACCGTCATGCACCCTTGCTGTATGCGTTGACTTATCCCGAACGGTTTGACAAGGCCCGGCCGTTACGATTGTTTGAATTCAGGGGAATCCGTTGTGTGTTTGCCGGATATTATTTTCCTCAGCGTTATGAAAACTGGCTTTGTGACGACCAGTCCGAATTTGTCCGGAAGGTGTATGATTTCAAGGAAGGGAAAGACCCATGCCGGAATTGTTTCTCGCAGGCGTTCCGGGTTCTTTCCGTTACCGGAGATGTGACCGCTGTGTTTATGCCATGCAGTACTTCCCGGCGCTACCATCGACGTTTTTCCGGTATAGCCGCTTTTCTGGAGTCCGGGGGCTATGCCCGGTCGGGGCTGGATTTGATATGTATCACGGAAGACAGGGAGAGCAAACATACTTCCGGAAGACGTTCCGGAGTGGATACGGCCAATTATATGATGGCGAGGGGGCTGCGGGGAAAACGGGTCGTAATCGTGGATGACCTGCTGACCAGCGGTGACAGCCTGCTGGAGTATGCCCATAACCTGGAAAGGGTCGGCGCCATAGTGACAGGTGCTGTCTTTTTGGCCCGTACGTTCCGGATGCCCCCACCGGCAACAGTCAGACGGGTTGTTTGGAAACATCATTTATCGGCGCTGTTGACAGGAAAGTAAGACGGCGGAGATTGTACGCGACTTGTAAAGTTTACAATACACCCTTTACAACTTTACACTTTGTTTTTTACAATAAGACGCGGAATAAAATTTGTATTCTTTTCTAATTGTTTTATAATCAGGATATTCGTTTGAGACTTTTTGTGAAGCGCCGGCTGACGGCACGTTTTTTTCACTATGAATGGCATATACTCTTACAGTGCGCACAAGAAAGGGTATTCCAGTAATAACCTTTAAAATACAGGAGAGACATGCCATGATGTATATAGACAATGAAGTGCTTGAGAAAATGATAATGACCATAGTGGAAGGGTTTGACCGGATGGAAAAGAAACTGGACAGTATGATGCGTGTGAAGGACTGCATGGATGGTGACAAGCTGCTGGACAACTATGACCTGGCCAGACTGCTCGGGGTGTCGTTGCGGACAGTGGCCCGCTACCGGGAGAAAGGGCTGATCCGGTATTATCAGACGGATGAGAACGGGAAGAACTTTTATCGCAGTTCGGATGTACAGGAGTTCCTGCAACAGCGCGGAAAGAAAAAATAGAATATGTTTTATTTCACTATGAGGAAGTTATGTTAACTTTGTACCTGAAATACATGTTATGAAGACAGATATGAAATATGCGGTGGCGGTCCTGGTGGACGGTGACAACGCATCCTTCGAGAATTTGGAGGATGTGATGGGGTTTGTCTCCCGCCACGGAAATGCCATTATCAGACGGATATATGGCGACTGGACGCGGAAACCGCTTTCCGGCTGGAAGGATGCCGCCGGAGAACACGGTTTCCGGCTGGTACAGGCCTCTTCCTTTACCTCCGGGAAGAACACCACGGACATTGCCCTGGTCATAGACGCGATGGATATTCTGCGTGACGGACTTGTCGGCTGTTTCTGTCTGGTTGCCAGCGACGGTGATTATACCCTGCTTGCCCAGCGGATACGGGAAGCCGGCCTGCCGGTGTTGGGATACGGTGAAAGCAAGACTCCGGCACCGCTGGTACGCACCTGTACTGAATTTTTGTATGCGGACCGTATGGAAGGGAAGCCGGTGGAGAATACGCCCGGGTTCTTTCTCCGGCGGGACATGGAATATTTTGACAGGGCTTTCGAGGAGGCTGCCGACGGTAAGACGGAAGTTCCTCTCTCACTGATCGGAACCGCCCTGAAGAGGATGATACCCAAGTTCAAGATAAAAAGATACGGTTGCAAGACTTTGGGAAAACTGTATGAGAAACTGGAGCGTTATGAGCTGGTCCGGACGGAAAAAGGAGTGGCGGGGGCCGTACGGTTGAAACGCTGAACGTTTTTTATAAAGAGTGACCGAAACTCCAGTTTAGCCCGGATGAGTTTTTGATTTGAAACTTGAACATCCTTAAAGGCAAAAAGAAGAGCCGTATCATTGCTTAAAACAGGGCTTGATACGGCTCTTTTCAGGGCTTGCAGTTACAATCTGTAGCTTTTCAAAGAGTCTTTTTAATTTTGACACCCTCTGGATTTTTCAATTCGGTCATTATGACACTCTCTTTTCCGTGTTATACCGGGATGGGATTCACCCGCAACGTGTCAAGGTTGAGATAAGCCCCCCGATAAAAGGTCCTTCCCTCCCTGAACATGCGCCAGAGGATGTCACAGCCGGTTTGTGCCAGCATGGAGTTGATGAAGAGGTCCTGCTTCTGCAATGCTTCCGCCAGCGAACAACTCGGTCCGGAATCCTTCTCCTCAATGGTGGAATAACTGGTCTCCTCGGTAATCACATTCATTCTGGGTATGGTGTGGTACTCGGTGGAGGCGGGCTGATGTATCTTGTTCCGGATATTGCCTATCAGAACCTGCCCGGTTGTCTGGGCGTTGCCGAAATCCATCCAGTAAATCGGTGTCTTTTCGTCATTGTGCGTATTCTTCCTGTGGTGCTTCAGGAATCTCCACAAGTCAAGCCGGGAACGGATGTTGTCCGTACAGGTAATGATTATGTTCGTCAACCCGGGGGTATCCTTGTCACTTTTCTGCCTTGACGGAAAACTCCTGCCTTTCGCTTCCCATGCGTAACCGAAGAAGCGGTTGATACGGGTGACAAGCGCCACCGCCTTGTTCAGTCCGAGTTCCGTCTCGCTGAACAGCTGGCGTCCGATATTCGCCTCGGTGACGGTATCGGGGTCAAAGACCGTGACATGCAGCCCCGGATGTCCGAGCGCCTGTAATGCCACGCTCATACGTGCCAGGCCGGTGACGACCTGGGAGCCTGTGCCTCCTGCCCCGATTACGGAAACGGTTACCGGATGGTAGGGATTAAGAAGGTATTTGTCCGTGTAATGAATCTTTCTCATGATAATATGTCTTTAAGTTGTTTGTCTAGCGGTTTGAGCTCGTCCTCGTTGAAGGGGCTGTCCCGCGCCTGTTCCGTCACCAACACCAGATTACTGTGTGTCGGATTGTCCTGCCCTCCCAGATGGGAAAATTCGCTGAGCCAGAAGCGTTTCTCCCAATATTCCTGAAGCGCGTGGAAGTCCATATTTTCCGGTTTTTCCAATGTGGAGCTGCCCAGGCACACACTTCCGCGCGTCACATTGAAGAAAGGCGCCAGATAAAGCGGCGTGTCCTCTTCCGGTATTCGCCCCTTGTAGGCGAAAATTGTCATTCTCTCGTTTTCAATGATGTAGACAACTCCCGGCAGATGGAATACGCCATCCTTGATGTTCAGGCTGTCCTTGAAGAACATCTGTCGTTTTCCCGGCGGGTTGTACCATATATATTTCTCATGCCCTTTCCGGGTGTCGCACCATAACATGTTGGAAGGCAGCCTGCCGTGGGGCACATTCTGTCTTTCATCCGAATAGGATTCCACCAGGGCGTTCATGAACTCATACGTGACCGGAATGCCCGCTTCCATTCTGCCCGCCTTGTTGATGGGACGGAGCTCAAGGTAATTCTTTCCGGTTGCATAAGGGCTTTCCCTGTATTCATAGGCGATGAGCGCCGCTTTGGGCACCATTATCTCCTGCATCTTTTTGGTCAGTTCATTCATCTTTATCTGATTTTTGATTTGAAATTTTGATTGGGAGAATTAAAAGGAGCCGGTTATATGCTGCATGAACCTCTGCATCCACTTAGAGAGCCTTTCCGGGTAATCGTCCATGCGAAACAGCCTGTCCGTTTCCGGTGTCAGGTACATGTATGTGACCGGGGTGATGGCGTAGGTTTCACGGCAGTCCGAATTGAAATAAGACTCCATGTTTTCTGCCAGCATATCATTGTTGGAGTATGCCAGCATGATTTGGGTGTCAAGTCCTATCGGTGGAAAATTCGGTTCTTTCTCATACGCCCAGTCATAATAGTACTGTATGAGACACGGGTTGTCCGGTGTTATCAGTTCCAGCCCCTCGCTTACCAGTCCGAGAAGTTCCCGTTCCCTCTTCGCTTCTGTCCGGCATTCCCGTATTTTGTCCTCAAGCCGTACACAGAACGGCTTTCCCTCCATCCGCTTGAGCGCTTTTGAGATTTTTCCGGTTTCATAGGATTCCGCCAGCAGGTTGTTTTGCCTGATCTCCTGCGGCGAGGCGTCCGGGTCGCGCTCCTTCCAGTCACGCAGTTCTTCCAGTGCCAGTTCGTAATACCATGTTTCCTTGACCATGTTCAATCCGTGGTGCCGGATGAACCGGCGTATGAATTCGCGGACGATGCATCGTACTGGTACGGAGATTTTCTCTATGAAATCAATGGGAATCCAGAACAATGTGTAATCCGGCCATTCATGGAACCTGTACAGGCAGAAGTAAAGCCTTCCCGCCTTTTCCTCCAGATTGACCTGTTCGGGTAGCGCCTCGTCCATTGCCCGGTACAGTCCGGCGATGTTCATGCGGGGACTGCCCCCTTTCCGCGGACGGAAAGGAAGCTTTATCCCCATCAGCCCGGCATATCTTAATGCCGACCGGTAGAGGAAGTCAAAATTCTCGGATGTCGTGAGATTTTTTTCGGTTTCATCCGTTTGGCTTTCCATGTAATAATCGGTCGCAATGGAGGGAACTTTCCCGGTCAGAAAAGCATTACGCTTTCTGCCGGTGGCAACCTCCGTCTTTTTCGGGAGGTCACGCCCCGGCTGACGTTTGAGGAACCAGCTTCCCTGATAATCAGGCCTGCCAGGTTTTCCGTCAGGGATTTCGGTAATAATCTGCATGTTTCTTTCTTTTGATTTGATTGTTTCTCTTCATTTTCGCCATATCCCTATCCTTTTGTCCCGATGGTTGTCTTGAACCGGTAAATCGTCCTGTCATTCTCCCATTCCGGCCCGTGCACGGTAGCCGTGGTCAGTTCGGGGTAGATTATGGAATAGAAGTCCATCACTTCGGAAGGGGACATGTTGCTGTCCGGATCTGCCAGCTCTATTTCTGTAGAATTTTTCTTCATTTTGAATATTCTCTGCAATCCTTTGATTTCAAGTGCCATAATTTTTTGTTTTTATAAAGTTTAACAACATACCGTTTCCATTTGCGCCTCATCTTTCATCCGGTATTCTTCCGGAAAGTCAAGGTACTCGGCATAAGGGTCCTCCCGGAGAAGCTCCCTGTCACATTCGTCATCCTTGTCAAAGCTGTACATTTCCGCAGACTGCGGCTGTGACCTGTACTCACGGTTCCCGTTGTTTCCCGGTGCGGCCTGTACCGGGACATGCTGCGGTTGCGCCGGGACCGGCTGCTGCCATTGTCCTCCGTACACGGGCTGCTGCGGCATGTGTACGGGCTGATGGAACTGTATGGCCTGCGGCATGGGCTGCGATACCTGCGCGGGCTGTTCGGGGGGCATCCGCCCCTGTTGTTCCGCATAAGGATGAGGGTAAGCCGGTCTTCCGTCCGTTCCATATTGGACCAACGGGGCAGGCTGTGCATATTGTACCGGTTGCGGAGGCTGCTGTTGCGGTACGTTTTGCGGCATGGCTGCTGCCGGTTCCGGTTCGAAAGTTTGCGCCTGTCCGTCTTGTCGGCGCAGTGGCCGTGCTTCCTGTTGCGGTTGTGGCGCCTGCATAAGCGGCTCCTCTCCGAAAAGGCTTCCCTCGGAGGCTTTTTTCTGTACTTCCGCCATTTTTGCGTCAATGTCCTTCTGTTTGTCAGGTGCGGCCAGTGCCTTCGCCTGCCTGAGCCATGTCAGCGCCTCGGAATAGCGTTTACAGGCAGTCGCCTCATCCGCCTTTTTCAGCAATTTTTCCATTTTCTCCCGTTTTTCCCTGACCTCCTTCGGTTCCTTTTCCAGTGGGGATTTGGCGCCCTTGTTCTGCGACGCCGCCTGTTCCGCCTGTTTTTCGAATGTCTCCAGGTTGGTGAGGATGCCCTGCGCTTTCTGTACGGGAGTGCTGATGGCTTGAAGGAACTCCGCATCCAGTTCCTCCGGAGTGCCGTTCAATACCAGGGGGACGATTTGCCCCCCGGCTTCGCCTTTCAGTCCGGTGCGGCGGGGCATGACAGCCACGGTCAGACGGTTGTCGACTTGCCGGATACTGAAACTCAGGTCAGTGCCGGCTGTAATCATTCGGTTGATAGCTTGAAAAAACATAGTGGTAAAATATTAAAGTGTTATACATGCGTTTCGTTAAAGAAATCCTTCAGGATTTGCCGCCTGTCGGGTTTTGAGGCGATGCCTCTCAACGGTTCCAGATAGTACCCGATATGTTTCGGTCCGTCCACCGTGCCGGGGATACGTTTTTTAGTCGGTCTGATACGGTGTGTGGCGGGCCATGCGGCCGGCATGACCGGAGCCGGGGAAGAAAATGCTGCTGTTCTCATGTCTTTAAAGGATTAACGGTTATACGAACATGCCTGCCAGAAGCAGGACAAGAATTATTTTTATGACAAAGGAAAGGGCCCTGAAAAAGAATCCGATGATTGTTCCCGAGAAGAGGAACAGGACGATGGTGTACACAGGGACGATCCCCTTGTTGTAAAGCAGGCATATTCCTGCGAGCAGGACCAGCGCTACCGCTTGTCTGCTGATTTTTTCGATGAGTTGCAGTTTCATGTTCTTTATAATTTTAAGTATGAATAATCCCATCGGGATATGTTTTCCCGATTTTATAGGCTCCCGTCCCTTGGATTGCCTTTTTGCGCAAGGCTTGGGGAAAGAAAATACCGGAGCGGAGCGAGGATGATTTTCTTTCCCCAACCAAGCCCCTGAAAGGGGCCGCCTTGCAGCAAATAATGAGGCAATCCAAGACCTTTGCCGCTTAAAAGCGGAAAAACTATCCTGCCGTCTTGTCCGGACCGGAATCAGGCCGGCTCTAAAAAAGAAAAGAGGCACGGGCCTCTGATGACGCCTGTACCTCTTTCCTCTTCTGTTTGTCTGAAATCCGGATGGCCGGTAAACCTCCGCGGGTCATTCCTCCGGGCGTTGGATCCGGCGGATTTCACCGGTAATCCCCTTCACCAGTTCCAGTACACTGTCCAGAAATTCCTCCGGTGTCCGTTCGCCCCGCTCTATCTGTGCCAGTTCCGCTTCCCAGCCCGAGGTGAGGGAGGCGTCGGCTATTTTCATGCCCCGTACCGTTTCGTAGAAAAAGAGCCCCTTGGGAGTCGGAATGACGTATTTTCCCGAATAACGGATATATTTGCGTTCGAGCAAGGTGCGGATGATGTTGGCTCGTGTGGCTACCGTTCCCAGTCCGTTCCTGTCCATGAATCCGACCAGTTCCGCATCCGTATAGGGGGAGGGCGGCAGGTTTCTCTTGCGGATGATGCTGCAACCGGCCACCTCTACCAGTTCGTCCCGGGACAGCTCGGGAAGGGAGAGGCTGGAAAAGCCTTCTTCCGCGATGAGGTGTTCCCTTCCCAAGACGCCGGTCCATCCTTTTTCCAGTATGCGGTATGTCCGGGTACGGAATTTGTGTGCGGCGCATACCGCATCGACCGTGGTGTATTCCACCTTGGAGGATGGCGAGAAAGCTTCGAGCATCCTGCCTACGATGAGCGTATAGACCTGCATCTCCTCCCTGGCCAGGTCGCCGGGTGACATGCCGGTGATGATGATGGCATGGTGCTCCGTCGTCTTCAGCGGGTTGATGACGGCCTTTGCGCCGGCAATATCCAGCCGGTCCGCATACGTCCGGAACTCCTTGCGCGCCAGCATCTTTTCCATGACAGCGGGAAGCGTGGCATACACATCCTCCGGCAAAAATCGGCAGGCAGTACGCGGATAGGAAATCAGTTTCTTCTCATACAGGCTCTGTGTGATTTCCTGTACCTGTATGGCGGTCAGGCCATGGTAGAGGTTCGCATCCGTCTGAAGTCCGGTCAGGTCATACAGAGCCGGAGCCCGAACCTCCTCCGTCCTGCGGCTGACCGCCGTGATGCGGGCTTTCCGTGCCGCCTTGCAGTCCTCGTACAGCTCCGTCGCATTCCGATGCTCCTCAAAATCTTCGGTGCGCCGCATCTTGATTATCCGGTTGTCTTTGCAGATGCTGATGAATACCGGCCAGCTGTCGGCACCTATGTGGTTCTCCCTTTCCCGATAACGTCCGCTTATGGCCGCCAGCACAGGTGTCTGCACCCTGCCCAGCGAGTTGTTTCCGAAGCCTACCGCCTTGCACACGGCATAACTTGAATTGACTCCCAGCATCCAGTCCGCCCTGTTGCGGCTGTCTGCCGCCAGGAACAGGTTGTCGAACTGATGGCACGGGCGGAGGTTCGCCATGCCCTCCAGAATGGCCTCATCCGTCAGTGACGAGATCCAAAGGCGGAGACAAGGCTGCTTGCATCCGAGGAAGCGGTAAAGGTGGCGGAACAGCATTTCCCCCTCGCGGGAGGCATCGGTGGCCGCAATGATCGTGTCGCATGCGTCGAACACTTTGGCTATCACTTTCAGTTGGAGCACCGCGTTGATGTCGGGATTCCATCCGGTATCCGTCTTCATGTTCTTCACCGTCAGGTAAGGAGGCGGGACCAGCGGGAAATCCTCCCATTCCACCCTCGCTTTTCCGGAATCCTTCGGCATCGCCAGGGAAAGCATGTTGCCGAATGTCCATGTCACCATGTAGCCGCCTCCGGTCATGTAACCGTTCTCTTTCTTATGGGCGCCTACCACTCTTGCTATCTCTCTGCCCACGTTGGGCTTGTCAGTCAATATTGCAATCATATTCTTTTTTTCTTTTTATGTACTCCGTACCGTCCGGCACGGAGTACGTGTCCGACTTCTTCCGTCTTATGCTTCCGGTTCCTTTTCCGGGCTGATTCCCTTGATTTCCAGGACCGGTTTTCCACCGGGTCCGGGTACCAGTCTCAATGTGGCGTCCATGCTCAGGTCGATGACCGGGGTACGGAACTTCAACGGAATGGCTTCCGTCTCCATGCCTTGCAGCAACCGCTCCATACTGCCGTCCGCCTCCAGCTGTTCCTTGCTGAGCCCGAGGGTCTTCAGAACGTTCCACTCCATATCTTCCGCCTTGAGGCGGGTCTTCTGATTCGTATTCATACGTTTCTTGATTTTGGGGTTGTTTGTAAAGTCATTTTCTCTGTCATTTCCGGTATCATCCTACATGGCCTGTTTCGCGCTTTTCTTCTGCTCCTGTTGTTGGGCGTTGTCCGCCTGTACCGCCCGGCGGGAAGTGTCCCTCCGGATATCCGGATTGTCCTGGAAATACTGCAACTGCCCGGAACCGGGGTTGACTTTCAGGTAGGAGCTGAACTGTTTTCCGTTGCTTTTCAGGTCGGAAATGAGAATGGCCTTTCCGTCCTGGAGGTTTGCCCTCTCCTGCGCAGTGAACACATGGCCGTACACTTCCGCCGGGATGCGCGGCGCCTGCTGCTCGTTGAACCCGTCCGGGGTACGGGAGTATTGCGGGTTGCCGGTGGTCATGTTCAGCTTGACGAAGGCGGAGAACTCCTCTCCCTTGCGGTTGACCATGTTTTCCAGAAAGACCGGCTGTCCCTTGCGGAGCAGCTCCTTGTCCTCGTGGGTGAGCTGCACGTTGCAGATCTCCTTCGGGATGTAGATTTCGCCTGTCTCCGGATTGTGGCGGGTATAGTTCGGACGTCCCGTCACCTTGTCCAGCGTGACGAATGAGGAGAACACCTCGTCGGAGTTCCTGCGTTTCATGTCCTCGACCAGGATGGTGTGCCCCTCGCTGAGCATCTTCAACTGGGTGGGCGAGAGCTGTACCCCGCCGAGGGACTGCTGGTTGAACGCCTGGTCCTTGGGAAAGATGAACTCCAGCCCCCTGCGTTCGGCACTGTACTGTAGTGTAGCGCTGAATTCTTTCCCCTTGTTGGAAATCATCCCGTCCACGAACACCTGTCCGCCGTTCTTGAGGGTCTGTATCTCGTCGGGACTCAACTTGACACCCCTTACCTCATCCTGCACGTAGACATGCTCCTGGCGGACGGCCACCAGCTCGTTGGTGTTCTTGTCGATGGAGATCAGACAGGGTTCCGTCGTGCCTCCGCGCAGGTTCAGTTCCGCCACACGTCCCATGTTGCCGCTCTCGCGCAGGTTCTTCTTATCCTCCTCGGTGAAGATATGCCCGAAGTACGGGCGTTCCAGCTGCGGCTCCTTGCGTATGCCGTGGACGCCGAGCCCGACCTGTCCGTTCTGCATGGGTATCAGTGAAAGGCGCGCGTCCATACGGATGGTGGCGGCATCCAATGTCAGCGTAAGCGGTACCAGCTTGTTCGTCTTGTAGCCTTTCAGCATGGAGTCAAGCAGTCCCTCCTGTTCGAGCGACGCTTTGGAAACACCGATCTTTTCCAGTGCGTTCCAGTCAATCATGTCCTCGTTGTAGCGGTAACGCGGTGCCTGTGGCTGCTGTTCCGCCTGCGGTACCTGCGGCTGTGCGCCTTGTGCCGCCTGTTGCACCTCGCTCTGTTGCAGGGGTTCCTGCGGTTGTTGCGGCTGTTGCTGTTTTTTCTTTGCCATCGTTTCTGTTTTTTCTTGGTTTACATTCTGTTCCTTCCTGTTCTCTTTGGGACGGATTTCGTAGCGCTTGAGGAACTCTTTCACCGCGTCCGTCTGTTTTCCTTCCGCCAGGTCCCTGATGGCCTGCTTGTTCATCTTGTAATCATGGACGGTCATGCGGATTAGCCGGAAATGCGTGGGGTTCTTGAGCTGGCTCCAGAAATTCTTGATGAAATTCTCGAGGATACTTGAGTTCTTGTCGAATTTCAGGAATGAATTCTCGTTCCGTTCATCCGCCGGAACAGTTTTCACCTTTCCTTGTCCGTCGATTCCGCTGACCGCCCGCACGCCCGCTTTCGGGTCGTTCTTGTTGTGAACCAGCATCAGTTCGGTAATCTGTTCCACCGGAAGGGCCTCGTCTTTCGCCTTCGGTTTCCTGGTCCGTTTGGGTTTCTCGTTCATGTTCTTTTCTTGTGCCATACATCATCTTTTTGAGGTTAATGAATCGCTTTGACACTTCAAATGTATGAGTATATTTTGGATAAAATGCTGATTTTCAAAAAGGTGACATCGGACGTCATCAGATGTCATCAGATGTCCGGAAAGGTGCTTCAAAACAAGTAGGAAATACAAGGGCGGCAGGAAAAAAGAGTAGGGGCAGGCGAGGGGACGTACCGCAGGGAAAAGGACAAACGGCGTGCATGGCACGGAAGAAAAAAGGAGCGGGTACGGCGGCCCATGCAGAACAGAGGGAGCTGAAGCCCCCTGTTTTTTCTTGTGGTCCGTCATATACTTAATAAGAAGATTTCAGGCGGGACGGGATATGGTATGGTCAGTGTTTGATTTTCAGGGAATATAAGAAACGGTTCCTCCGGAATATCTCCTGTATGTATTGCCCGTGCGTCACGTCGGTCGCAGTTTGCCCCTGTAATCATCCTTCAAATCGAAGCGGGATTGCCGCCGCATTCTTTTTCGCGGCAATTTTCCCCGGCGCCAGCCGCAAGGAAAATTGCCACGAAAAGAGTGTGGAAAATGCGGCTGGCAAGACCGGTTCGATTTTCCTTTGATGGAAGGGGAAACTGTCCTGTATATTATTATCCGGTCCTTTCAGACCTGTTCCTTGGTAATCCCGTACATGCCCATTTTCTTGTAAAGGGTCGGGCGGCTGATGCCCAGCAAGGCTGCCGCCTGTGTCAGGTTGCCTTTGGATATGGTGACCGCCATCCTGATCTGTTCCGCATTCCGCTGTTCGTCTTTTAGCAGGCAGTTGTTTATCTTTTCTTCCTTCGCAAGATTCAATATGGTCTTTCCCGCCTGCTGCAACCGTAAGCACTGAGGGGTTATCAGTTTTCCGCCACATATCAGTACCGCCACATGGACAACCTGTTTCAATTCACGGACATTCCCCGGCCAGCCGTAGCCCAGCAATATTTTTTTTGCCGCCTCGTCAAAATCCGGAATCTCCTTTCCCAGTTGTCCGGCAGACTGGATACGGAAAAAATCAGCCAGCGGGAGTATGTCTTCCAGGCAATCCTGCAACGTGGGCACGGTGATTGTAAAATCCTGCAACCGGTATAGCAGGTCCTTCCGGAAGCGTTTTTCCGCGACGGCACCCTGCAAGTCCTCGTTGGTGGCGGCGATGACGCGCACGTCCATCCGCTTGTCCTGCCTTCCGCCCACGGGGCGGTACCTCCGTTCCTCCATCGCACGCAACAGCATCTGTTGTATTTCCACCGGCAGATTCTCCACCTCGTCCAGGAACAACGTGCCTCCCCGCGCTTCCTGGAAATATCCCGGTTTTTCATCCGTCGCCCCCGTGAACGCCCCTTTGACATGGCCGAAAAAGGCGGATGCCGCCAATTCCCTTGACAGGCTTCCGCAATCCACGGTTATGTACGGCTTGTTCGCCCTCAGGCTCCGCTTGTGGATCTTGCCCGCCAGATGCTCCTTGCCCGTCCCCGTATTGCCGAGTATGAGCACCGTCATGTCCGTGGGGGCAACCAGGCGGATGTAGCGGTCCAGCTCGCGGAAAGCGGCGCTCTTGCGTTCATAAATCACTTTGGCGAATGCCTCGTCCGCCATCCTTATCTTTTTCAGTGCGGGAAGCAGCTTGTCTTCGAGCAGCGGTTTGAGGATATAATCCTCCGCTCCCAGTTTCATGACATGTACAGCCGTGTGTATCTCCTCATAGTTCGTCATCACGATGAACGGATGGGTATAGCCCTGTCCCCTCATCCATTCCAACAGCGCGGTGCTTTCCCCGTCCGGCAGTCTCAGGTCGGCCAGCACGATGTCATCCTCCCGGACGGAACGGGCGATGACCTGCTGCGCCTGTGCCAGCCGGTATGCCTTCACTGTCTGGTAATCGGCATTCTGCAAGAAATTGCAGATATAATCGCAGAACAATATATTGTCCTCAACCACAATCACTCTCATAGCTTTCCTTTGCCTGTTGTGCCAAATCAATTATTTCCTTTCCCTTGTCCAGTACTTTCCGGACCGCCCGGCCGAACTCCTCCGCTGAACATTCCCCGTCCCCCTGAAGCAGCATGAACAGGTCCCGCAGGGGCTTGCCGGCATGGATTATCTCCCAGGAACTGCTCAGGTGGTGGGTCCATTCCCTGAGCGACTCGCAATCGTTCCTTTCCGCACTTTCCGCCATCGCCGCGATATCGTCCGTTGTCTCCCTGATAAGCGTCTCCAGCATTTCCAGCCTGTCGCCATACTCCAGCAACGCATGGAAATCGATCTGCTCCTGCTGCCTTTCGTCGCCCAGGCATCCCGTACAGACTTGCAGCAGTTCCTCTACGGAGAACGGTTTTTTCAGGCAGGCCGAAAACCCCGCCTCATGCAGGTCCGCCGTATTGCAGCCTCCCGAAGCGGTGGCCGCAATGACCGGAATGGTCCGCGAGTTTCCCACATTGGCTGTGCGAAGCAGTTTCAACACGTCGAACCCGTTCATCTGCGGCATTTTCAGATCGGTAATCAGCAGGTCATAGTTCTGACGGCGGATGCATTCCATCAGGTCACGTACGCACCCGCATGTCGTGCACATCACCCCATGGTGCGCGAACATCTCCTTGACGGCGGCCAGCAGGACGGTATCGTTGTCCAATGCCACAACGGTAAAAGGCTGTACGAGAGGTCGGGTGTCGTTTTCTTTCTTTGCCGTGTCCTCCGCAGTTGACACGGGCAGGAGCACCGTGAAGCAGCTTCCGGACCCTTTTCTGCTTGTCAGTTCTATCGTGCCTCCCAACAGTCCGACCAGCTCCTTGACAATGGAGAGCCCCAGTCCCACACCCTCCTCGGCCATCGCGTTGGGCAACCGCTCGAAAGCGGTGAAAACGCGTGCCTGCTCCTCCGCGCTCATCCCCGTACCGGTATCCTCGACGGAGAGCTGCAAGGTTCCGTTATCAAACCGCATGCGTAATGTGACCGCGCCCCGCTCCGTGAACTTGATGGCGTTTGACAACAGGTTATGTCCTATCTGGACAATCCGTTTCTTGTCCCCGATGACCACCCTGTCCCTTGGACTCTCCATATTCAGGAAGAGGTTCTTGTCCGCCGCCAGCGGCATGAAATCCGCTTCCAGCGTCTCGATGACGGTATGTAGCCTGAACGGAACCGGATTGACTTCCTCCTTTCCGCTCTCCAGCCGGAAAAATCCCAACAAAGTGTTCAGCATGGCCTCCATGTGTCCCGCCACCCGGCGTATCGTCCGGTTGTATTCTTTCCGTTTGGATATCTTTTTCTCCGTCGCGAGCAGTTCAGCATAGCTGTTGATTGTCGTAAGCGGTGTGCGCAGGTCATGGGTCACGGTCAGCATGATTCTTTTTCTTGCCGCAATCAGCTCCTCGTTTTCGGCAACGGTATGTTCCAATTGCCCGATTGTTTCCTCCAGTCTTTTCTTGTAGCGGTTTATGCGTGCCATGTCCCGGTGTATAATCATGTAGGAACCTCCGAGCAGCAGGAGCATGACTACCACCAGTCCGGCAATTATAGTCAGTGACCGTTCACCTGTACTGTCCAGCTTCTCCTCCCGCTGCTGTATCTCCGACTGAATGTTTCTGTCCATGTGTCTGATAACCTGTTGAAGCTGCTCGTTGAGCAACCTGTTGCGGGAGGCGAGGATATGTGCCTGCTCGGAGAACTGGCGCGCATATTGCCGCTGTCTGTCCGCTATGCTCCTGTTGAGGGTATGGAGTGCGGATGTGTCCGGGGAGGTTTCCGTCTTCTCTTTTTTCCCGAACAGCCTTTTCAGGAATCCTCCCTTCCTGCCGGTCTTTTTCGGGGGGCTTTGTCCGGCTGTTTGCGGAAGCTGTCCGGCTATTTCCCGGCCGGCTTGCTGCTGCTTGCGCATAATCTCCTTGATTTGCAGCATGGACTGTTCCTTGTCCCTCCATAAGATGCGGATACTGTCTATCCGGGCGTTGGGATGCAATTCCTGTAAACCGTACAACAGGCTGTCGACTGTCGATTTCTGTTTCAGGTACGTGTTGAAATCCTTCTCGTCCCACTCCGTGAATGTGTCGCAGAACAAAGAGAGTTCAAGCATTTTCATATATACATTGCGTATGGCCCGCTTTTGTCTGTTTATTTGCCGGACATTCGTTTCTATAGACCTGATCTCCCGCCATTCGTGGATACCTATATATATGATACAGCCAACCGTCAGGAGCACGGTGATGTACCCCGCCGCAATCTTGGCAAGAAGCGACCGCGGGTGTGAAGTCTTTCTTATCAGTCTGTTCCAATTTATCAATGTATGAGCTTTTTTATTTTTGTTATACCCGGTTTTAAACAAGCGAATAATAAAAACCGACCAGTCGGTATTTTATTATTCGCAAAGATAAACCTTTCCAAATAATAACAAAAGAAAAAGTATTCAAATGCAAGGCAAATGTGCCGTTTACATTAGAAAAATGCGGCTTTAAGCGAAGAGAAGCGGTTATTGTATTTGAAAAAGCAGTGCTCCAAAGGTTTTTCCTATGGAATTTTCGAACAATTGCCGGCTGAACACCTGTATGTCGTCCACAGACTGCTTGTGAATGACAACGACCGCATTGAAAAGAAAATCCTGTTCCCTGGCAAGAAGTTCGTGATACATTTGCGGAAATTCGTCCATGTATTCGTTGGCGGAGGATACGAACTGCATGTAATACATCAATCCGTTGCCCTCCAGTTTTTCAGGAAAGCTGTCGATTACCCGTTCAATCGGGTTTTTGTAGGACCGGAGAAATTCGTCCCATCTTCTCCCTTCCAGGTAATCCATTTCCGGAGAGAGCTGGGAAGCCGGGAAAAAGCGCATTTTCACGACAGTGTCAATCAAATGCCGTTTGGATGAAAAATAGTGCATGACCGCTCCTTTGGACTTATGCACGGCTGCCGCCACATCGCAAAATGAAGTCTGTTTCATGCCTTTGGTAAGGAACAGTACATACGCCTCGTCAATTATCCGCTGTTTCAAGTTTGGATCCATATCACACCTGCATTATATAAAAAATAGCACAGATGCAATCAACAACCCAAACGTGGCAGTGGAAAAGCCTAGAGATGAAGTCGACGCACCCGTGCTATATGTTTTGATATAGCGCAAGCTGTCATATCCCATCTTCTCTCTTTGAAATTTTCCACTTTTCGTTTGAAAGATGTATATGATACTATACTATTTTACCTATTAGTTTTGCAAAATTAAGCTATTTATTGCTTATTTCCAAACTTAAACACTTAAACTACACTTAATAACACAGTTCCATAGGAGAAGCGTCCGCTTTCCGGAACAAGCAACAGGATTTTTTCACCGGACTTCAGTTCGTGTGTTTTCCAGAATTCATCCAATATGGCGAAGATGGCGGCAGAAGCTATATTGCCTACTCTGGATAGGTTGGTAAACCACTTGCTTTCGTCAATTCCGATTCCAATCCCTTTTAATTCATTTATTATCTTATCATAAAAAAACATGGAGGAAACATGGGGCAGTACATAAGAAATGGATTCCGGTGCCACATTGTGTTTCTCAAGACAATATTTTATGTGTTTCGCCCAATATGGGACGGCATGAGCCCCTAAAAGTTTAACATCTTGTTTTACCACAAAAAGAGATTGTTCTGTTCTTTCCAAATTATTGAATGATTTCCAACTTTTCAGTTCTCCATTTTCTTTTCTTTCTGCGCCCATATACATACATGTCGGCAATTCATTGGCATACGAAGTCATTTCCACCCACTCAACATGCAAAGCCTTTCCATTGCCAGGATTGTTTTGAAGCAATACCGCACTAGCCCCGTCACTCAACATGAATCGAAGGAAATCTTTTTCGAGTGCCATGTAAGGTTGGACTCCTAAATCAGCACATTTCTCATACTCAATATCATAGTTCTTTGAGAGTAGTGTTGCGGATGTCAATTCGGAAGTACTACATATTGCATTTCTTTTTTCACCGGACAAAACGCCCCAAAAAGCTGTTTTAAATGCTTGTAAACATGACAAACAGATGCCTGATGCAGAGAAAATCTCCAAAGGTTTGTTTTTTAACAGGCCGTGTACCATGGATGCATGAGAGGGAAGCATTTGGTCCGGACTGGATGTTGCACATGACAACAATTCGATTTCTGAATTTGAGATGTCGGAATTTTTTAATAGTTGAAGGATTGAATTTACAGCCATTTCTGCGTTGGTATGTGTGATTTTCTGCTCCTTTGTCAGTGCATAATAACGTTGTTTTATACCGTTTTGTTTCAAAATTACAGGCTTGACTCTTGAATGTTTTCCTGTAATTAATCCCAAAAAATCTTCCATATCTTCATTGGAAACAGGTTTATTCGGGAAATAACAAGATGTTCCCGTAATAAAAACATCATTTTTCATTTATTTACTTGTTTTTAATTAGAAAATATAAAAAAATAAATTGCTCTCTCAGTGTATTGACATCTAATCCATTTCTCAGTGCATCCTGATATGATTTACCCAAGAATATCAATCTGATTTGTTGAACAAATAAGTCAATGTTGCAAGTGCTACGTATTTCTCCCTCTTTTTGTGCCTTGGTAGCTATTTGTTTTAGCTGTATCATTTCATTTTTTTCTATTTCGTTCAATAGTTGATGAAATCCAGGATAATACTTTTCTGCTTGCAAAATTAAATTCATGTAAGCACGTGTTCCATTAATATTTGTATCCGGAATGACGAATTGAGTTAGTCTTTCCATTGTTTTTGCAATGTTATCAACATACCAATTCAGGTATTCAAGTAAAGACATGTCTGTAACATTGTCAAACTGATGTTTTACTTTCTGAGTATCTAATATATAGAAATTTATAACATCTACCAACAAGTCTTGTTTGGTCGGATAATGATAGGACATACAACCTCTTGACAGGTTGAGACTTTGTTCAATATCTTTCAAGGGGACCATATTATACTCCTTTGTCAGAAACAACTTGAATGCGGTCTCCCTTATTAATGCTTTTGTTTCTGTTCCTTTTGTTCCTTTCATAAATATGTATTTTAAAAACAAAAATAGAACATTTGGCTGAATATCCAATTTTTTTTGCATACTTAGTTTGGAGCGAATAATAGTTAAACTACATACGTTAACAGTATGATACTTAAATCAATTCCATTATTTTGGACAGTTTTGCTTCAGGCAATATGGGGGTCTTATTTTTTTTTGTTACATTTGCTTTTAATAAAAACCGACTAATCGGATTTTATTCAGGCGTAGAGAAGAACTCAAACGAAAAGTGGAATTTATTGTATGAGATGATTCTCTATGCCTTTTTCAACTTACTACTCCCCCAAATTATGACTCTTCCGCGTAATCTTGTTTTCATCTAAAATTTGAAAACCGAATCATGCCTGTTGTCAATCCGTTGAATGAACATCAACGAACATAACTGCGACAATTTCAGGTATTGCTGCAATCAGCGGTATGACCAATTCCTTAGCATAAGTTTTGTATATCACAATTTTTTTATATAAACCGTCCAGTCGGTATTTATTGCAAAAATATAAACATTCGGAATAAAAACAAAGGGAAAGATGAAACTCTATGTTAATAAACATTTCATCCTTCCCTTTTGACAAGTGCTGATTTATCAAATTTATCTTGGAGTCATTTTAACTTTAACCTGTACTCCCATGGAGTTTAAGACACGAACCGGTGCTTTTTCGCTGGCTTTCAAATAAAAAAGAAGGTAGTCTTTTGCCCGTTGGGATTCGAAATAACCTTTTTCGTGGTATTCGGCAATCCACTTTTGAATTACCGGAACCTGCCAGCGGTTCATTAATACATAGTAACCGAATTTATACTCCAAGTCACTCAAAAAAATATTGAGTTTCAGGTAATCCCACCAGAATTGTTGCTTCTTTTTGCTTTTTGCGTTGAGTATGACCACCTGATGGTCAAAGGTGTCACGGGGATTTTCCCAATCTTGGCGGGAGATAAATACATCCGGAAGCGCATTGTCCGCGTTGTCCTTTGCCGGGATGAAAGGGGATAACGCCTCAATGGAACCTTTCATCTTTTCATATAATGCCGGCTCATATTCTTTGTTATACAATATGACGTCTCTCAAGCGGGTGGACGTAAGATGGGTTACTACCGGGCGTCCGCTTATACAATGTTCAGGGACAGTCATCCTTGAAGCCAGTTTCTTCATAAACTTGACTTCCGCCGTTATCTGTTCTTCCTTATCCGCTTTTTTGAAAGGGTAGTCCGTGCAGGCTATTTTCCGCATACCCCGATGCAGTTCCGTAAGCTGTAAGGCTCCATAAGCGCAGAAGATGGAAGCACGGATAATCTTGAAGATAGGGGTACGGTCGCCCTCGTGTGCCACATACGGCAGGTCTGTCACACCAAAAAGCATTTCATTTTCCACTATCAAGTCGGCGGAGATTGTCTTGCCCTCTTCCAGGCGACCCTTGATTTTGAAATTACGTTTTTGCCATCCCCAAGTGTGAATGGGTTGCGTAGCCAGCAGTGTCACACAATAATTGCCATTGTGCGGGGTGAAATCTACATTTTGCGGGGTTGCCTTGGACATCAGCTCATTCAGCAACTTGATTTTTTGGATATTGTCCATAAATAAATTGGTATTAAGTGAAACATCTTGTTAACAGTGCAAATGTAGGCATCGGCTTTCGTACCCGAGTTCCGTTTTTCGCCGAAAATCACTGCAAGGTCAACCAATTATTCAATATTTATTCTATTTTCGATTCTCAATATATAGTTTGTTTCCAAGAAAAAGCGTTCCATCCGTACCGCCTGGCCCGTTCTGAACAAAGGTCTTTCGCTATTGGCTATGCAGGCTTTCTTTATAGGAAAGTTCCGTGCCTCTTCCTGTTGCTCAAAATAGCCAATGGTAGAACGTAACTGTTGTTCACCATCCTTTATCCACTGGCTGCCTTTGCTTTTTCTTTGTTTCAGTTCCACAAATATGATCGTGTCTTCATAAAATAGACAGCCGTCACAGCGATTATCCATCTTTCCGTCCGCCTTGCGTAATTCAATGCAATGGTCAACCGGTACAAAATTTACTTTAAGCCGGTAGTGATTGTCCACTGCCGCAATCCAATCCTGTCCCTGTTTTTCAGCGATGTATGCTTTTTCGGCAGCCGGAGCGGGCCGGTCACATATACCGAATTTGCGTTTGCATGAGGAGGAAATATGTTCTGTAGGGAAAAAGTCAATCATACTCTTGTTGTATTTCCAGTAATTCGGCAAAATCCTCGTTTGTTTTCTCCAGCATCCTATTGAGGAAGTTTTCATCGGAAGGCAGTCCATGATATGTGTCCAATACGGTTGCCGTTCCTTCCACTTCATTGAATTCGTAAATAGCGATTTCGTCAGGATGTATGGCGGCTTCTATAGGATAAATAGTACCTATTCTTTGTCGTGCCTCATCGGAAAGATTGCCAGAAGCCAACAACATACCGGTTTTGACAGCGATGGTCAGGCTGTTGATGAGGTACGGACTATGCGTTGTAACGACCAGACGGTTTGCCTCTAACGAATTGTTGAAAGCCAGCAATTGTTTCATTATCATCCATTGCGATTCCGGATAAAGGTTTTGTTCCGGTTCCTCCACGATGTTGACAAACGCCGACTTGTTGAATCTGGCAGAAACGGCTGAAAGGGCGATTCTCCGTTGCTCGTCTGTAAGATTCGGTATATTCCATATATTCGCCACTTCCGCTTCGAAGCGTTTCGCTTCATCGCTACTCATCTTTTGGGCATTGTTTGCCTGGCTTTTTACAGATTCGGACAAATGCAGAGAAACCAGATAAAGCGGTACTATGGACTGGAAGCCACTGGAAGCCTCCATCAGCTTCACTTTGTAATCCTCGCCTTTGACATAGACAATGTCGTTTTGCTTGTTGTATTCCAGCTGTGCATGGTTGATAGGCAGTTCTAGACTACCCTTGATGAGTTGTTTGGCGTTGTTATATTCCGTCAGAAATACCAGCAAAGCATCCGGCAAGTCCTTAATCAAATTCGGTTTGTTGACCATGCTGATGAAGTTTCGTTCAGCGGGAACATACATGATTTGAGGAAGGGCATATTTGTTCAATGTACCGTCTTTTTTTTCTATGATAAGTTCGCCTTGTCTGGTATAGGTGAACTTATAGGAATCCCCTTCGTAGAAAATTTCAGTCCGTTCCTTTATGAAATAATTGGAAATACGGTGATAACCGCAATATTTGTTCTTGAACTTGGCCGCGGTAAATTCTTTCTCCTTGAAATCCCCCCGCGTCAAAACCTTTTCCATCCATGTAAATGTGGAAACCAATTTGGCAACCGTACTTTTACCGCTACCCTGGTTGCCGGTAAAAACAGTCACTTTTTCTATGTCAATCCATCCGTCCATTGCGGAGACCGTTTCCTTGAGCGGACCGAAATTCTTAATCTTGATTCTACTCATATCGTTGTTATATAGACTATGTGCAAAGATAGTGTTTCTAAATGAGATGACCTAACGAAGGTCGTACCTCATTTGCCTTGGACATAAATACCTTTCCAGTTGTCCGGAAAATGCTTTTCCTCCCACATGCAATTGAATCTTTGGGGTGAACAAAAGGAACCTACTGCATAAAAGACAGAATAGAAGACAGAATATGAAGGATTTCCTTTATAACCTTCGACATCAGCTAAAATCTCATCCATGGTCCTGTTGAGTTCTTTTTCATCCTTTACATATTTAAATTCGATTGCGCATTCCAATGAAGGTATTAATATATCCGGATTATAGCATTTGGCTGTTTTCTGAAATTTGAAACTGCAAGATTTATTATCAGGAAATGCTGTTTTGCAGATATTAATCATAGGTTTGTACACCTCCGGTTCGGATTTTGGTTGTATGTCAAAGTCTGCAAGTAACGTAGCCGTACTGTTTAAAATATTCTCCAGGATTTCAAATTCTTTATGAGCACCTGTAATGCTGAAATCATCGAACGCGTTCAAAAATTTTCTATAAGCAAATATCAGTTCGCTATCCATATCTTCTGTACCACGTAGCATTCTTTCTTTTTCGTAGAATGGTGTAATTTCTGTTAGAAAAGAATTATAATAATCCGGAAGGTGCTTCGCTTCAATATACGCTTGTACTAAAGGACGCAATTTTTTTGCCATGTAGATTAGGGAATCCTTTCTTTCTTGTTCGTCCATTTCATAATCAAGACGTTCTTCTTCGGACAATTTAGAAAAATCGGGCATTCCGTATTTTCAAACATCATATACTCGTAGTGACTACGGCTGAATGCAGCCATTAATTCTTTTATTTTTTCCGCTAAATGTTTCATATCTATTTTTTCATAAACAAAATAGACCAAACGGTCTGTCTGCAAATATATTCCTTTTAATCTACGAAAAGAAATAGAAGTGTCATTTTTTGAGGTGAAAATATGAATTTAGCAAAACAGAGAGCAACTAAGTATGAATCTTGAATGGGGAAGACACTGAGGTTTATGTATTGATTACATCCGACAAGGGTGGGAATGTTTTTTAGATTGATTTGGATTATGTGTCGGAAAAACATTGTATCTTTGCATTAATAAGAAGAAAGAAAGGAATTTATGGACTTTGAAGGAGAATATACCATGCGGACGGCTTCCAACCAGCAGAGTTATGAGCCGGATACCGTATACCCGGACGCCGTGCTGAATATAGCCCGCGATTCGGCTTCCGTGTTTCAGCTGAAGCGGAAATGGGAAAAGACTCCTCCGATGTTGAATCTGACTCCAGATTTCCAGCGAGGGCTGGTATGGAAACCTAAACAGAAAAGCGAACTGATAGAATCCATACTGATGGGTATTCCCCTGCCTCTGATTTACGTGAAGGAGGATGAAAAGGGAGTGTATGTCATTGTGGACGGCAAACAGCGCCTGAGTACATTGTTCAGTTTTATCAATAATGAATTTGCTCTGGAGAAACTCACCATCCTGAAGGACAAGAATGGTTCCCGGTTTGACAAACTGACTCCATTGGAGCAAAATAAGATAGAGGACTGCTCCCTGACCTTGCATGTGATTAAGGCTCCCACCAGCGACCGGGTCACTTTTGATTTGTTCGACCGGGTGAACCGGGGCGGGACGCGGCTAAACAACCAGGAAATGCGTAATGCACTTTATCAAGGCAATGCCACGGAACTGATTAACCGGCTGGCTGAAAAGGAGGCCTTTGTTGAAGCCACGGAGCATTCCATTCCCGCCAATCATATGAAAGACAGGTATCTGGTACTCCGGTTTGTGGCTTTTTATCTGTGGCAGCAGCATGTCACCATAGACCCTGACACTGACGGGCCTTTGGACTATCGAAGTAATGTGGAGGATTTTTTAGGGAAAACGATGCGTTTTCTCAATCGGTTGGAGCCGGAAAACGGTTTGTTCAAAGAGCTGGACACCCGATTTACCCGTGCCATGGAACTTGCCATACGGCTGCTTCCGTCAGGTGGCTTCCGGCTGCCTTCGTCACCCGGTAAGAAACGACCGATAAACATGGCTTTTTTTGAGAGTTTCAGCTACCTCCTGTCCAGGCTGAATGGAGAAGGGGAGCAACTCCATTGTCAGATTCAGGAAGTTTATATGCAATTAATATGTGACGCTGCCTATTTGGATTCCCTTACCCGTTCTGTGGATAGCGGCAAGCAGACCGAAAAGCGTTATAAAATTATCAACCGACTTATTCATGAATTGAATTTATGCTAAACAATTTGACCATAAACAATTATAAATGTCTAACAGATTGTTTGTTGGAGTTAAAACCTCTGAACTTGTTCGCCGGTCCGAATTCATCGGGAAAATCTACCGTATTGCAAGCCCTGCTGACCGCTTCGGATAACGTGACGGAGAAAAAAGGGAAACACGGTTTGAAGAACCGGAGGACAGAAGCGTCGAACTTCAATGACGTAAGGAACTTTGTAACCAACGCCAAGTCATACGAAATCGGTATTTCGTATAATGGTGAAGAACCGACCGTGCTTTGTTTTACTCCAGGAGATGACTCTTACCAAACCACTCTTGTGGAACAATCGGCTGACGCGTCTTCGGATTTATTGAGAATCCTCGGAAGTGATAACCTGCTGTATCTGCCTGCCACACGTCCCGGTGGCGCATACGCGCAACCCATCAATCCCGATTCGGAAAACAAACTGGGACGTAACGGAGAATTTGTGATTGACTATTATGCCAAGCACCGTCTGGAGCCACTGGATGCCGCTTTGATTCTGGCTCCCGGTACTCAAACCTTGGAAGGGCAGGTAAATCACCAACTGGATAAACTGACCGGCTATCGGTTGGTGGTGGAAACAGTAGGAAACAATCACTATGTGAAGTATGAAACGCGTAGCGGCAAACAGCTTTTCCCTTATCATGTCGGTACCGGAGTGAGTTTTATTACGGAGGTCATCATTGCCTGTTTTGCCACTCCGAGAGGCGGTATGGTGATTACGGAAAATCCGGAAATCCATCTGCACCCCAAAGCGCAAGCCGACTTGATTGATTTTATGGCGAAAGTGGCGAAAGCCGGTGTGCAAATTATCATAGAAAGCCATAGCGACCACCTCTTCAACGGTATCCGGCGTCTGATTAGCCAGGAAAAGTTGGCTTTGTCCGATGTCTCCGTATATAATTTCAGGCAGGACGGGAACGGACTGACACGTGCCGAACGTGTGGAATTTACTCCCCAAGGAGGAATCCGGTCGTATATCCCAGGGATGTTCGAGCAGTTTGATATTGACCTGGATGCTATTTTGAAGCTATAAGATTATGGACGGTATCATTATCAACGAGTTGTCATTGAGCGGACAGTTTCATGACAGCCAGGATTTCTGGAAGAACGGAATGCCTCCTTTTTACAAAGCATTGCAGGATGCCCGTTCGTTCGGAGTGGGGTATCTGTTCAAGCAAGGAAGTTTTTACGGGGCACAAGCCACTCCCGACAAGACTCTTCACGATTTGCTGACAGCACCGGAAGCCCGTATCATAGACGAAGCGAAACGGTACAAGAGTACATTGGCACGTGCCATCTGTAATCCGTTTTGGGACGATGCACCCCAGCAGGATTTGAATGCACATTATCTGGCAGATGAAGCAGATGTATCCGGTAGTTCCGTTGCCGAAGCTACCGCCCGTGCGGTCTGCCTTCTGTCGTTTATACGCTCCTTGTATGAGAAGCATCCAGTTGTTGTAGCCAAAGACGGAGTTGCTATTCCGGTGGGGAATATATGGAAGGAGCAGCAGTTGTATGCCATCTTGTTTGAAAGGGGAGAATTGCCTCTCGAGAAGTATATCACGACTCGTTTCAGTGGCGGGAAACTTGATTTCAGCCTTGTTGATGACACTCATGGATTTTCCCTTATTGACAATGAGAACCAAAACGAGTTTATTGATTCATTCCGCAAATTTGAAGAATTGGATTGGAATGCCATTGCAACGGACAAAGGGTTGGATTATAAAACGTATAATAAGAGTAAGAAAAGCAAGCGTTATTTTTCAGATGACCTATGGAAGAAAGGCATTAAGAAATTCAGGATCACTCAGCGGAACAGGTGTTTTGGTTATGTGGATAATGGTATTTTTTATGTGTTGAGGTTTGATTTGGACCATGAGCTAAGCGATGTGGGATAATGTTTTTATAGTCTTGGTATTATTTTTATAGATATAGAAAACTGTCCAAAAACTCATATCCTGTTTATACATACTATACTATGTGTTCGATAAGAGTTCTTGGACAGTTTGAAGTATATTCTATCCCTTTCCTATTTAAAGTTTACTAAAAAAGCAAGCAATTGCAAATTTATAAAGATTTGAATCCTGTTTATCTCCATATACTTTCAAATCAAATGTGTAATTCAAAAAAGCTTCTTCTAATCTTTCTATTTCATCAACAGACAAAAAAGGTTCTTTGAAAAATAGAAACTCTACAGATTTTACTTTTCCGTACGAATCACAAATAAATGTAGTGGCTATCTTTTCAGATTTCAATTCTTCCAATCTTGCCGGTGATAATACTTCTATGTATAAGTTATTGACTGGTGTCGTTTGTTTGGCTACAAAATTGTCCAGTATTTTATCTTGCTGAAAACTTCTATTCAAAGTTTGACGATAAATCTTCTGGTTCTTATAATCATATACATAAGATTTGCCATTGGAAACTTTAACTTCGTTTTGTGCACAAATATTATTTGTAAAAACAAATAATGCGACAATTACTGAAATGAAAAAACTTAATGTCTTCATAATATCTTTTTTAAATACCGTAATTATTACTTATATAATCAAGTAGCGAAGGTTGCATATTATAAATGATACCTTTATTATAGCCAGGATCTTTAACTTTAAAAAACTCCATATAGTTATAATAACCATATCCAGCATATTTAGTAGATAACACTTCTGATAGAGAAGGAAATTTTTCATCAAGAAAACCATCTTCACATAGCAACATAATCCATCTTGTATAATCATCGGCATGTGTCGGTCCTGCTCCTAAGCCTCCAAATCCATATCCATTAGCGCAATATATAAGTTCTTGAATAATCTTTGCTTCAAATTCTATGTTTGGAGTTCCTTCTTTACCTGCATATTGAAGAATTCCATTGAAATATACTCTATCTTGTGCGGCATGTATAAACTCCTCCTGTATTGAATTCGTTGCGATTGTTGAGCCTGTTTTCAACAATACCTCATTCGTTTTTGCATTGTACGAAGCTGGTGCTGTGCCTGTATCGCCTCGGGATATTTTTGATACCTTCTTAGTTGTCAGTTTCTTGAAAACACATCTGTATCCTTTGCCTAAAGGATTACTTTGTAATTCCTCAAGAATGGAATTGACAGAACCTTGGTCTGTTAAACTCAACGACACATTACTAATAAAGCTACTCATAGGATAAGTCAATGAAGCTCTACCCGAAAGTCCCCTTGTGGTAACATCATCTTCATAGGAGAAAAGTAAATCATCCCCAGAGCATGAAACCATAAATAAAATGGCTATGCATGAAATAAATTTGAACATCTTTTTCTTCATAATGTTTTTCAATTAAAGATTAATATTTAATTAGAGTTTACACTTTCTTAAAGTCGTTGATATACTGGCGAATTGGACTGCATTTTGTTTAATGTCGTTGAATTTAACGACATTAACTATATGATCTAACGTATCTAATATAAATTCCATTCTTGCTTAAAACCGATTAGTCGGTTTGTTTTTTGCAAATATATAAGTTAAAATCAAAAAATGAAAACCTATCCTTGGTTATTTTCAAAAAAATATCAAAGGGTACTAACGGAAGCTGAGTGATGTAGAATATCTCTCAGAAAAACATTGTATCTTTATGTTAGGAAGAAGAAAAAAGGAGTTATGGATTTTGAAGGAGAATGTACCATGCGGACAGCTTTCGTATTCCAATTGAAGCGGAAAGGGGAAAAGATTACTTCAATGCTGAATCCAACTCCCGATTTCCTGGAGGTTTGGTATGGAAGCCCAAACAGAAAAGCAAATGGATAATCTCCGATTTATTTACCCGTATCATGGACTTGCCATACGGTTACTTCTGTCAGGTGGTAAAAAACAGCTGATAGACATAGCTAGAGTTTAAACTGCTTGTTCAAGCAAGGAAGTTTTTAAGGGGTGTAAACCACTTTCGATAAGACTATCAACGATCTGTTGACAGCACCGGACGCCCGTTTCATAGATGAAGCGGATGTGTCCGGCAGTTCCGTTGCCGAAGCCGCCGCCTGTGTGGTCTGCCTTCTGTCGTTTATACGCTCCTTGTATGGGAAGCATCCGGTTGTTGTAACCAAAGAAGGAGTTGCTATTCCGGTGGGGAATATATGGAAAGAGAAGCAATTGTTTTCCATCTTGTTTGAAAGGGGAGAATTGCCTCTCAAGAATTATATCACGATTCGTTTCAGTGGAGGGAAACTTGATTTCAGCCTTATAGATGACGCTCATGGATTTTCCTTTGTTGACAATGAGAACCAAAACGAGTTTATTGATTTATTTTAAAAATTTGAGGAATCAGATTGGAATGCCATAGCAACAGACAATGGGTTGGATTATAAAACGTATAATAAGAATAAGAAAAGCAAGCGTTATTTTTCAGATGACCTATGGCAGAAAAGCATTAAGAAGTTCAAGATTACTCAGCGGAACAGGTGTTTTAGTTATGTGGATAATGGTGTTTTTTATGTGTTGAGGTTTGATTTGGACCATGAATTGAGTGATGTGGGGTAATGCTTTGTACAGCCTTAGTGTTATTTAATAAGAAAAGTAGGCTGTCCAAAAACTCATATCCTGTTTATACACATTATGCTATGTTTTAGATAAGAGTTCTTGGACAGCTTGATTATACCTTTTCTATTTTAAGTCCTTTTACTAATTGAACAAACAATCGCAGATTTATAAAGATTGGTATCCTGCTTATCCCCTATACTTTTAGAAAGAAATTCAAGGATTGCAAATCCTAATACTCATAACCGGCAGATTATAAATCCACCGGGACGGGTTGTGTTATTCAAACAATTTACTAAAATCTGTTTCAGATGGATCTGTTTTTGAAGTTAGAATTTGTACTTGGGTTAATTCGAAAAGGAATCCATAATTTTCCATGCCATTTTTATTTTTTATTTTACGAGCTAAACCATAAATTTTCACTTCGTATTTATTGGAAGGAATATTATACCTGATAGCTTTATACTCAATATGCTCATTGTCGTTTATATCATAATAAAAACCTTTAATATAACCACTTTCTTGATCAAGGTTTTTAATATTCCATTTTTCCATTTCATCAATACCTACTGCCCAAATTTCATTTGAAGCTCCAACTTGTAAATTGAAACCATTCCATTCTGCTTGAATTTCCCATCCATTCAATTTTGATTTTTCACATTTGCCAATAGAAAATAATAATGTGTATCTATCATAATTTATATGATGAATAGGAATTAGTACTCCTTCTGTAATACAATAGTAAAAAAAATCATTATCTTTACTAAAATAAGAAATTACTTTTTTCGCTTTAATGTTTTTATTTTTACGACATTGTTCAAATTTTTCCGGGGATATTATTACAAACCCGTATCCTAAAGCACTTATCTTTTTGTTTTCCATTTAATGATGTGTTAATTTGTTTTTGACTTTTATTTTATTTTCTACATGTTGTCGAACTTTTACCATTGCTTCTGATGGGGTTAGATTATCATATCTTTTACCATCAATCATTAAATACCCCTTTGTGTCAAAAGATTTATAGGCATTATCCATTGCATCTAGTGCTTGTTCAATCGTTCCTTGATATTGACTTCCGTGAATAGGGATTCCTGATTCTCTTAGTTTTGCATGGAGTTCCTGATGTAAGCTTGCTGTGTTTTTTGAAACATTGGGATACCAACTGACTTTCTCTATAATATCCCTTATTCCTAGTTTGTCTCCTATGGCACGAGGAAATAAATGGTGTCCATCTCCTGTCGGCTTTAGATCACTGAATAGTCCAAATATATCAATCCATGTGTTTGGGTTTTTTACATAGTTGTAAAAAATAAGATTATTGCCAGTTAATCCAATCAAATCTTGATTTAAATAACCGCCTATTTCAGATATATAATATCTAAATCTGTTATAGTACAATCCTGTTTCTTCATCTTCATATTGCCCTTGGAATCTGAATGGACAATCATTTAAAGAACGTCCTTCAAAAGTTGCTACTTTTCCATAAATATCCAATGTACAATCCCAAGTTTTCTTCCCCTGTTCATCGTACATCTGAATAGGCGTACCCAAATAATCAGATACAATGGAATATTGCTTACCTTCCTGTATCTTCGCCGTTGGCACAAACGTGCCTGCTTCAAACACCCACGTGGTAATATCCTCTATCGGTTCTTTGGACGGAGTATTTTCCTCTTCATTCGGTTGCCTATCGGTGACTTTGTAGCCCCATTCGTGAATAGGTACATTGCCGTCCCATACCCAACGTGTGACCTTTCCGAAATACTGCTTAGCCGTGCGTCGTCCCAACGCATCGTAGCGGAATTCCACCGGTCTTCCGTCCGGACGTATAACCTTCTTCAGCATCCCATTGGAACTCCACTCGTAAAGCCATCCCGTTCCCGTTGCCAGGCAGCGGATGCCCCGTTCCTTCTCCATGCGTTTGCGGTCGAACTTTACGCCCGTTTCCTGCAACAGCTTGAACTCACGGAAAATGAGGTTCCCCTCGTCATCGTAATGGTAGAAACAATCCGGGTCTTCCAAAAGTTTTCCTCCGGCACCGTATTTGCGGTCTTTCTTGTCCGGTGTCTCAAAGAGGTTGCCCACGAAGTCCGGCACACGGTAAATCACATCCGTTTCCGAACCTTGCATGGTCTCCTGCCGGATAAGGAAGTCGAAACGGTCGTAGTCGTACCGTGTGACGGTACCTGTCAGCTCGTTCTCTTTGGAGAGCAGGCGGTTGGCGATGCCCCATTGGTAGCGGTAGGCACCTTTCTCCATGCCGCCCGACCGTACCGACTTGCGTACCTCCCTGCCGAAGCAGTCGCGTTCCGTCCTGACAGTCACACCGCCGGAAAAGGTGCGCTGCACCTCCAGCCCGGTATTGTCACGTACCCATGACGCCTGCCAGCTCTCGCCCGCCTGCATGGTCTGCAAGTTGCCTTCACGGTCGTACGTATGGCGGATGTCCGCTCCCAGGCTGCTGGTGATACGGGTACAGTTGCCCTCGCTGTCGTATGTGCGGTTGACGGTATATTCTCCTTGTTTCTCTTCAATAATCTGCCCCGTTTTCCTGTCACGGGTGAACTCCAGCAGGTTCTCGTTGTTTTCCGCCTTGACAAGCATACCGTCCTTGTCATACGCGTAGAGGGATACCTCGCCGTCGTACTGTTCTTCCTTCAGGATGTTGTCCAGCCCGTCATACAGGTATTCCGTCCATTTGTCCCCGGGGCGGTTTACCCGTGTGACACGTCCGGCACCGTCGCGCTCATACTCGCGGCGCAGCCCGTCGAAACCGATTTCCGTAACTACCTGTCCCAGCCCGTCCAGCTCGAAGAAATAGTTGTCGCCCGCCTCGTTTCCGATGCGCCGGAGCTGCAACTCGCTGTTGTAGCCGAATGTGATCCGGTGGCGTTCCTGCTCACGGCTTTTCAATACTCCCAACGCCCCATAGGTGAACTTCACTTCACGGATGTTGTCCGCAGCATGTACCATGTTCCCCATGGCGTCGTACTCGAACCGGTGCACGTTACCGTCCGGTTCTTCCAGCCGTATCAGGTTGTCCGCCCGGTCATAGGCGTACCTGGTGGCATTGCCTTTGACATCCACCGCCTGTATAAGCCTGCCCCTGCCGTCGTATTCCCACCTGCGGAACAAGCCGTTGGGGAACCGCAGCAGTTCGAGGTCGTAGCGGTCGTTGAAGGTGAGGGTATAGACGCGTCCCTGCCCGTCGGTAATGGTATGCAATACGCCTCCCTCGTAAGTGTATTTCACGGTTTCCCCGCTGAGGGTGGTGCGGCTGACGACACGGTCCATCCCGTCGTAATCCCAAGAAAGTTGTTTCCCTCCCGGCGTGCAGAGCAGGACCAAGTTGCGGTTTCCATCGTAGCTCAGGAACGTATCCTCGCCGTTCTCGTCCGTTATCCGGACAGGTTGACCGGACTCGTTGTAGGAAGTCTTGCGGGTATAGCCTTCGGGGTTGACCGTGACCTCCAGTTCCTGATATCCGTTGTACTGCTGGCGCGTGATTCCCCCATTGGCATCCACTATCTTGTAGATGAGCTTGTCCTCCCCGTAATGGTATTCGGTTTCGGCACCTTCCCCGTTACGGATATGGGTGTAGCCTTTGCCGTAGCGGATGAAGTACTCCATGACGCCGCCGTCCCCCCATGTATGCACACAACGGGCGTTCTCACCTTTGCCCTCGTATTCCCAATGGAAGGCCATGCCTCCCTGGTTGGTCAGCTGTACCAGCAGATGCCCGTCGGTATAGACAAAATGCTTGCTGACATCCAGCGCGTCGGTGGTCTCCACCATGTCGCCCCGGTCGTCATAACGATAGCGGACAAGCCTGGTTTCCTCACCGTCCTGTCTCATGGACACACAGCATACCCGTCCCAATCCGTCGGTTTCCACCTTCAGGCGTTCCCCCCGAGAAGATACGATTCCCGCCAGTTTTCCAGCCGAAGCGTATTCGAAACGGATGCGGAACCCGTCTTTGGTGGATATGTCCGACACCATGCGGTAGCCGAAGCGGTTCTCCGGTCCGTCGAACCGGTATTGCAGTCCCCGGATATCGGTCAGCAGATAACCCTGCCCGTCAAGCGTCCAGAGCAATTGTTCCTTGCGGTCAAAATAGGAGTCTCCCGGTTCCAGCACGGGCAGGAAAGACTCCCGTCCGTCGGCATGGCGGAAGAGGAAAGCCCCTTCTTCCAGCCGCCGGATACCCAGGTTGTAACTGTGGTGCCAGTTGTAACCCAACGGGCCATCCACGGCGGCATCGCTGTAATAAGTGCGTTCCCACACGATGGGGATGGGGCCGGGCAGTTCGAAATCCACGTTGGTGTGGTACACCCTGCCTGTTGCCGCATCGACCGGCTCGCCGAATGTCTTGCATTTGATGGGCTGAAGAATGTCCGCCAGCCGGTTCTTTCCTTTCTTTCTCAGTCTGTCAATCAGGTCCTGGAACTTGTCGCCCAGTTTCTTCCACATTTTTCCCAGCCCCTTGAGCCCGAACTTCATTGCCAGCGCGAACATGTCGATGGTGGGCGGTCCGCCCACGAGCACCGGCTTGCCTACGGAAGTGATGGTGGAGAGCATGGATGTGGGTGCCAGCAACGCCTTGCTCACCTTCTTGGGCTTTCCCTTGCGGGGAATGGTCGGGATGCCGACCAGGTTGCAGGAGAGCGCCGGATGTGTCAGCGTGGAGCAGGGGGCACCGTCCGCCAGCACGGTCGCGCTGCCCATCCACATTTCCGACTCGGACATGCCGCTGACCAGCGGTGCCGGGTGCAGGACGAATGCAGGCAGGTGCACGATGCCTATGCCCGCCTGCGCAATCCACTGGTTATGCACCTTCACCGTGGGCGCCATCCCCTTGAGAATGCTGCACGCCACTCCCGCCACCCCTTCGGTAACGGGTGGCATGGCGGCGGCGATGCCTGCCATGATGTCCGCCATGAGGTCATATACTTTCCCCACATGCGGCACGGGCATGACGGGTGACGGCGGTGTGACCGTAGGGTGCATGTCTATCCCTATGGCAAGGTCGCCGAACTTGGCTACGGGCATGCCCGGCATGGATGGGAGCAGTCCGCCCAGTCCTGCCTGGAGCTTGTCCAGGGCAGCCTTTGAGTCGGCGAAAAGGTCGGAGAATCCCCGTCTGGTGCTGTTGTTGTCAACGGCATCAGCTATATTTTTCAACACATCTGACATAGTGAGAACGGTTTAGAAAAGTAAAGAAAGGAAACAGCCGGAGAGGTTAACCGGAGTTGTCCGGCTGTTTCAGAAAAGGGATTGCTTATGCATCCTGTGCATAATCGCTGTTCCAGTCATTCTCGTCATCCCCCTTGGTGCCTTCCAGCTTGATGACAAAACTCTTTGCCGGGAAGTAAGGAGTCAGGTGAATGTCAAGGAAAATGCGGTCTTTCTGTTTCGGGTCACGCTCGAAGCGGAGAATCTTGAACTTTTCAATCAGGCGTCCGGGACCCTGGATGCTGTCCAGGAACTTGCTGATTTGTCCGCGCAAATCCCTCTCCGCCTTGCTGTTCCAGTTCTCGAAGGCGCGCCGGTTGAGGAAATCCATCAATACCTTGGTCACCCAGTCGAACACGCGTACCACCGAATAGGTCTGCAAGCCCAGGTTATCGCCGTTGAACAACGTCTTGGCGGAGAACGCCATCACCTTGCCGTATTCCTTCACCATGGGAATCAGGCCAATCTTCTCCAGTTCGGAAATCTCGCTCTTCTTCAGGTTGAAAGCCACTCCGTCCACCTCGCTCATGGAACCGTATTTCTTGCCGGCGGTGACCTGTGCCATCACCGTCTTGTACACGCTGCCCGCCAGTGCCGCGGAAGGCGGAATCAGCAAGTCCTCCGTCTCGCCCAGTTCGGCATAACGTCCACGTCCGACCAGGTAGTTGCAGGCCATACATACGTTGGACTTGTACACATCGCCTCCCGACAGGTTGGAGTCGAAGAACATTTCGATGACATCGTCCGGTTTTTCAAGGTCGGCGAAGTCGGTATAAATCATCACCTTGTTGTCATGCGCTATCTTCGCCCATTTCTCAATCACCTTGTTGGAACCCAGGTAGCCGGGGATGACCAGCAAGGAATAATTGGTACGCAGGTCCAGACGGTCGTAGTTGGCACGCAACTCGTCCGCAATGGCATCGATGAAGAAAGAGTTGTCCAGGTCGGTGAGCTGCTCCATGGAAGCATTGACAATGGAAATGTTCTTAATCTTGTCGGAGTCCGTATTCTTGTAGAAAAGCATGACCGTACGGTATGACTTCTCCAATTGTTTCACCTCTTCCACCGCTTTCAGCTGGTTCTGGGAAAGCAGGTCGGAAACGGCCGCCGATTTCTTCTGGCACAGTTCAATCATTTCGCTGATGGACTTGTTGCCTTGCAGCATGTCCACCCACATTTCGAGCCGTTTCTCCAGCTCCTTGCGTTCAGATGCCCGTTCGGGGTCTGTAAGGAAAATGTTACGGCGCGCCTTGCGCTCCGGGTTCAGGTTCTGTATGCCGTCCACAGAGGACTCCAGGACATTGAAACCACCAAACTTAGCCAAAACCTGTAGCTCCGCGTTCAGGTTTCTGGGCTGTGCCGCAGCCTGCTGTTGTTGTACGGCTGCCTCCCTGTGTGTGTTCTGTTCACTCATAGTTGTTGTCATTCATTTGCAGGGTTAGACTTCTCGTTTTTCTTTAAATCGTCCAGCATGGCAGAAAGCGAATTGACGAATGCCTCGCGTGTCGCCGGATTCTCCAATACCCGTTGCAGCACCTTGTTGGAGCGCAACGACTTCTCCATCCTGTCGGCGAACTGCTTTTCCGCATTCAGTCCTGACAGGAAATGGCTTTGCTCCGTCATTTTCTTGACAGAAAAGTCCCCCACATTGTGAAAACGGAAGTTTTCCTCCACGGGAGCACCTTCCGCATCGGTGAACTCAATATCTATCTCCGGTAAGAAATGCGCGAAGACCTGGTCGATATTGGTCAGCCCCGTGATTACTTCGGGAGCCACCGGTTCGTCTTTAGTCAACTGCTCCACCAATAATGTCCGGTTTTGTGGAATTTCCGCAATGCCTTCGGAGGCGTCAATCTTCACTTCGTTTCCGCCGATTCCGTAATTTCCAAGATCCATAAATTCGATATTTAAGTTTAAACTATATGTTGATTAAATTCTCTTTCAGTTGAAAATGCCCCCTTTTCTTCTGGCTTTTGCCTGCCGCATGGAGGGGTTCTCCACCAGTTCCTTCCAGTCCTCGCCCAGCCATTCGTGAAGCTGGCGTTCCAGCACCTCGATGTCAATCGGCGCACGCACCTGCCTGCCCGTATGGAGCGCCAGGTGTGCCGCGTAGGTGAAGGTGGAACCCCGTCTGATGTCTTCGGAAAGATAGCTTCCTCCCGCCAATGCCAGCAGGAAATATTCGAACGCCTGTTCCAGCTTTCCCTCCTCGTACCGCAGGAAGCCGCACATCCGGTAGCCCTCCATGACATAATAGGGGTCCTTCCGTTCGACAGCTTTCCCGGCTATCCCCTCGTATAAAGCCACCGCCTCCTCGCGTTTTTTTTCGGCCGTCAGGATTGCCGCCTTCATGGAAACAGCCATCTTCCAGTAGCTGTATCCTGCCACCTCGCCATCCTTCATCGCCTTTTCCGCCTCGCGGATGGTCTTGTCGCTGTATTTCATGCTGCTTTTGTATTCGCGGATAGCATAGCAGGCTTCGGAAGCGATGAAGAGAGCGGATATCCGAATATTCGCATCCTTCAGTTCTCCGGCGATATCCAGGAGTTTCCTGATTTCCTTTTCCAGCGGTTTCAAATCCTGTTTCCGCGTGCAGTCCATGACCGCCGTCACCTGCTGTTTGAACCGGTTCTCGGGCGCAATCAGGTCGTTACCGGTATCCGCCCGTGCCATCCGGTTATGCAGTGCCGCCGCCATGTCAAGGCGGGGGCGTATGTGGACCACCTCCGGCGATTCGTCCAAAGCGACACTCCTGTTCTTTTTCAAATCAATGGTTGTCAGACGGATGCCCTGCGGAACACCCTCTTTCAGTACCTGTCCGAACCATTCCGTCCGGGGAAACTCCCCGGATTGTTCCGGAGGAAAATAGATGCAGAAGAAGGTATTCTCCAAACGGGATATACACTCCTTGAAGCGCAACATCTCCTTCCACAGGTTTGCCGACGTGGGCTCGGCCGACGTGTCGGGGCGGTACTCCGTCTTGAGCAGCCCGTCGTGCCGCAACGCCTTGAGCATGTCATCCTTCTCTTCCGCCTGCTCTTCAAACCATCCGGCATATTCCTGCCAGAGTTGTGCGGCATATTCGTCGTCATCGCCTCTGTAGGGCGTGTCGAAACGGAAAAATATGTCATCGAACTGTCCTACAGGGGAACGTTCTATCTCCAGGAACTTGTCCACCAGGTCCACATCGTTCCTTCCGACAATCCATATCGCCAGTTTCCAGTCTTTCTTTCCGGCTATGTCCGCCCAGTAATCGACCGCCTTGTAGTATTCCTGTATTACAGATGCTGATGCTCCCATATCCAATCCGTTTATGAATTAATTTTCACAATGCCTCCCGTTACAGTCATGTTTGCCGTTCCCTCCACAGTGAGGTTCGTGCCTTTCATGGTTCCGGTCTGTGTATTCAAGTCATATTCCTTTGTCGCCTCCAGTTTGATATTGGTGGCGCTGCCGTTGATGATGTTTTTTTCGCTGCTGAACACCATACTTTCGTTGCCCGAAACCAATGTAATGTTTTTCTTTCCTTCGATGGAAATCGTTTCCGCCTGCATACCTATGGACTTTTCGTCCATTACGATAACGGACTCGTCCTCGTTGGTGATGACTACGCTCTTTTTCGCCATAATCGTAATGGCGTCCTTCCCGTCCAGCAGGATCAGTTGTTTTCCCGTCTGGTCGGTGATGACAATGCTTCCCGTCTCATCATCGAAAACGATGGCGCTTCCGCTACGCGTGATAATACTCTTGGTCTTGTTGTTCTTGTCCCCTCCCTTGCCTGAAGCGGAATGGAACATGGCTCCGGTCACATAGGGGCGGTCCGGATTGCCGTGTTCGTACCCCACCATGACCTGGTCACCGACTTCGGGAACAAACACCCATCCGCGGTTTTTGGACACGGCGTCGCTTACTCCCGCATTGGGGCTCTGCACCCTGACCCAGTTGGTTGTTTTCCCGTTTTTCTGCCAGTCGAAACTCACTTTTACCCGTCCCTGTTCCTTTTCGTCGTCATTTTTCTTCACCGTCGCAAGTTCGGGCAATGCCAGCGGGAGTTTTGCGTCGGGAACAGGGATGTTTACCGTTCCGTCAGGAATCCCGGCAAACGTGTTGGCATAATGCCCGTCACGGCGCACCTCGTGCGTGATTTCGGTGATGCGGAATTTTCCCAGGGGCGGCAGGTTCATGTCACCGGGGAAAGAGACCTCAATGACTTCGCCTATCCGGATCCGGCATGTCTTTCCTATGCCCCTTATGTTCAACAAATTGGCTCCGGACTCATTTTTGAGGACCTTCATCTGCCCGTCCAGCCCCGCCTTGTCGGCGATGTGCGGATTGGCGGCGGCAGTCGTCTTGGCCCCATACGCCTTTTCGGAACAGTCATGCGCAATGGACTGGAGGTCATTCATGCCATCGGGTTTGGCGGGCGTGTCTGCATTATGTTGTTTGTTCTCCTGCGCTACATAATCGTATCTTGCAGATTTGCCCGGCACCAGATTTGCCACCAGACGTACCTCCTCCAGGTCCACATCGTACATGATCTTTTCCGTGTTGTCCTTGTCGGGTTTGCCGAAATAGACTTTTTTCCCGTCGTAATAGAACCACTCGCCGTATTGGGCGGAGAGCCGGTTCATAAAGTCGAAGACGCTCTCGTTGTACTGCGCCATGTAAGGGATTTTGGCGGAGTATTTGGGATTGGAAGCCAGCGGGACCTTCCCGTATTCCTGTGTCGCCTCCTTTATGATGGCGGAGAGGGTCTGGTCCATCCACGAGTCAAGCGTCCCGTTGTTCTCATACAATATCGTGGGGCTTGCTCCGTGAATGGCCACTCCGCCCGCCTCACCCATGCTTCCGACCATTTCCACCTGTGTGACAACCCCTTCGAAGTCATAACTTTCGCCCGTCTGCTTGTGGGCGAACGAGATGCTGACAGTCTCCCCGACGTAATTGATGAATTTTTCAGGTGTCTGCTTGAACGTATTGCCGGGCGAGAGGTAATTCACAATTACAGTAAAGGCGTGATGCCGGTTAAACCGCTGATGAAGCCGCAGTGAAACGAACTTCTGTTCCTCTCCTTTCACTGTCACCTTGGTAGTTACCAAATTCAGAAAACTTGCTCCCATACTATCTTTTGCTATGAAAATTAATTAATCAATCCGACCAGTCGGTATGTTTTTTGGTGCCGAAATAACCGGAATTGGTATATTCCGGCACCTTAAAAACTTTGATTAGAAAACAACCGTTAGTTATTTTCCGGCCAATCCTGTACAAATGTAGCCTCGTCCATCTTCACTGTCTGTGCGGAAATGGCGAACTTGATTGTCATCGGATAGGGGTTGGCCACATTCAGTGCCTCCTCGTATTCCACCACGTAACCGTTCTCAAATACCAATTCCTTCATCTTGGCATCCTCATCCGCTTTCTTGAAGACGATGTTTCCGTTTACGGGCTGATACTGTTTGAACATCTTGTCCAACACAATGGTGTCCGGAGTAGATTCAACCTCCACATAGATTTTACCACCATAGATGTCAGATGCCGGACGGCCTTTGGGATCCACATCGCGATTGAACTTGACATCCCATCTCAATACATCAAACTCTCTTGAGTCTGAAAACTTAAATGACGCTTTAAATGCCATATTCTCAAAGTTTTAAAGTTTGTAAAAAAGTTGATTACGGAATTTCCGGCTACCGGCGGTTCGGCGCCTCCCCGCCTTTGGCTTTCAATTTCCGGGGGCTAATATATGGAGCTTTCTGAAAATTACAAAAGTTTTTCGGGAAATTTTTTGCGATATTTTTTGGTTTTTTCAAAAATTATGTTCGTTAACATAAAAAAATCTGCCCTGAAAAGTGGCGGGCTTATTTTTTTGCCTTATATTTGCAATGTTCTCCTGCGCAATTTTTAAATCTTATTGATTATGGATACAGGAGTTGGTTTCATTAATCTTGATGATTCTGTAAAAATTGCGCTTAACATAGCACTTGCAGTGGCTCGTGAAAATGCGAACGAGTGTTACACTCCCTCGCATTTGTTGAAGGCTCTACTTCATAAAGATGTAGGGCTAAGAGATTTTATAATAAGTATAGGTAAGGATTTGGGGTATCTGGAGGAATGGGCGGATGTCCATATCGAACAATGTCCGAAATCCACCCGGTTCGCCGAAATCAAGCCGTCGGAGAAGATCGACGCCGTTTTCCGTGCCGCCGACGACGCTCGGATACAGATGGGGCTGTTTGACATCAATCCCATCTGCGTGTTGCTGGCACTGACGAAACCGGGCATCGCCTTTTCCAGTGACCAGCTCAGGTCTTTCCCTATCCTGGAGAAAGATATCCATTCCATATATACAGGCAACGAATCGGCGGGAGTCTCCGGCAACATGCCGGAGAGTTTCATTCAAAGCTCCGTTTCCTCTTCCACTTCCTTTCTTGCCAAGTATTGCGTGGACCTTACCGCCACCGCGGCAGACAGGCTTTACCCGACCATCAACCGTGACCGGGAGAACCGCATGGTCATGGAGGTGCTGGGCAGCCGCAGCAAATCGAACGTGCTGATTGTCGGTGATGCCGGGGTGGGGAAAACAGCCCTTGTGTACGGGCTTGCATGGAACATAGTCAACCATAAGGTGCCTTCGTTCCTGGAGGGAGCCCGTGTGTTTGAGCTTGACAATGCCTCGCTCATAGCAGGCGCCACCTACAAGGGGGAGATAGAGGACCGTTTGAAAAACATCGTGAAAGAGTTGCGCGGCATTGACAACGCCATCCTGTTCATTGACGAGATTCATATCCTGCTGGACAGCCGGCAGGGCAATTCCGGTGCCGGCAATGTGCTGAAGCCCGAATTGTCGCACGGCGACCTGACCGTTATCGGCGCCACCACCATTGACGAATACCGTAAGATTATAGAGCCTGACCATGCGTTCAACCGCCGTTTTGAGGTGGTGCAGGTCAATGAGCCGGACTTGAAGTCCGCCATACAGATGCTGCATTCCGTCCGGCAATCATACGTGGAGTACCACCGGGTGGGAATCAGCGACGATGCCGTGGCGGAGTGCGTTCGCCTTGCCAAGCGGTATGTGAAAGACCGCCGTTTGCCCGACTCCGCCATCGGCCTGCTGGACATGACACTTTCGGCCATCAAGATGGTCAATGAAACAGGAAGGAAGGATACGGAAGCCTTGCTTGCCCGACTGGACGAGATAGAAAAGGAGGAAAAAACTCCTCAAGAAAAGGCGGAAGAGTTGAAAACGCTGCTTTTCCTGATGCACAACAAATTAAGCCCCATCCTTCTGGGTGTGGTTTCCGATGAGGCGGATATCCATGAATTGCAGGAGTATGAAGAGCTGGCGGCTTACCTGCGGAGCGCACTGGCCGCCATCCTGTCATTTGCGGAAAAGAGCATAGAGGAGGTAGGAATTTATGAGGTTGCCGCCGTTGTCGCCAGCAAGACGGGCATTCCTATCGGCAAGATACAATCGCAGGAGAAGGAACGCCTGCTCAATATGGAAGACTACCTGCGCCGTCGGGTTGTCGGTCAAGACCAGGCGCTGAAAACGCTGACCGATGCCATTCTTGAATCCCGCAGCGGTATGAACAAACCGGGCCAGCCCATCGGCTCCTTCTTCCTGCTGGGGCCTACCGGCACCGGCAAGACCGAACTTGCCAAGGCACTGGCGGAGGCGCTGTTCAACGATGAAAAGTCCATGATCCGTTTTGATATGTCCGAATTCAAGGAGGAACACTCCGCCGCCCTGCTTTACGGGGCGCCTCCGGGATATGTGGGCTATGAGGAGGGCGGTATGCTGGTGAATAAAATCCGCCAGCAACCCTACGCGGTGGTCCTCTTTGACGAGATAGAGAAAGCGCATCCGTCCGTCTATGATATTTTCCTGCAAATCATGGATGAAGGGAAACTGCATGACCGTCTGGGCAAGGAAGGGGACTTCTCCAACTCCATCGTGCTGTTCACCTCCAATGTGGGCAGCGAATGGCTGACGAAGCAGTTGGAATCGGGCAATGTGCCGGCTACCACCCAGATTATGGAGGTGATGGGGCAGTATTTCCGTCCGGAGTTCCTGGCGCGTCTGTCAGAAATCGTCCCGTTCTCTCCTATCCGTGAAGATATCCTGTTGAAGATATTCGATATACAGTTCAACAGTGTCAGGAAACTGCTGGACAAGCAAGGTATCGGTATTACCATCAGTGACGATGCCCGTAAAATGCTTGCCCACAAAGGATTCACTCCCAAATACGGCGCCCGCCAGGTTGCCGGGGTTATCCGCAACTACCTGCGCAGACCGATTTCGCGGCTTATCATCAATGAAGAGCTGTGCAAAGGAAAAAATCTGGAGGTGGGTCTGGACGAACAGAATGAATTAACCTGGAATATTCACCAATAATCAAGTACAGTATGTTTGGATATACAGTATTCTTAAAGATCGGCAATCTTGCCGCTTCCTCACTGGTCGATATGTATAAGGACAGTTACCAGCTTATCGGCTGTGAGTTCGGGTTCGCCCAGGGGATAGACATCAAAGGACAGGCCCAGACCGAAGTGAAAGGCGGTACGTTCTATGTGACTTACCCCCATCTTCCCAACCGTGACATGGTCCAGTGGATGCTGGATGCCCGCAAGTATCAGAACGGAGCCATCGTGGTCCATGACAACCAGGGTTCCACGCTCGAAAAGATACTCTTTGAGAAAGCGACCTGTGTGGATATGGAAATCAGCTATATCCGGCAGGGGAAGAGCTATATAGCAACCAAGCTGACCGTGCAGGCGCAGAAGCTGACGTTCGGGTCGGAGGAATTTGAAAATCAGTGGGTATTTTAAAAACAACAATGTTATGGGACTCTTTAGTTTTCCGCAAGTGGACAGCAATGTGAATGTCATATTCAGTGTTGACGGTGACGAGTATGCAGTGGAACAGTTCAAAATCGGTTTTCACCAGCCTGTCGATGGCATAAAGAACCAGCCGGAAGGGGAAGTGCGCGGCGGACGCATCATGATAACCCTTTCGCAAACAGTGAAGAACAACATCTACGGATGGGCTGTGAAACCGTGGATGAAAAAGAACGGAGCGGTGCTGTTCAAGACCGGTACGTCCGGGGTGATATTTGAGGTGGCGTTTACGAATGCGTATTGTTATCGTTTACAGAGAAACCTAAATGTAGGAACAGGACTGGAAACAATACTGATTCTTTCTCCTGAAACTGTATCATTAAATGGTATTTTTTTTGATAATAATTGGATAAAATAATTATTATGAAGGATTATAACGAGCAGCAGGTTATCCCATTATATTTATATGAATGGTTTTGCATGGAGGGAATACCTTACTCAGGTTTCGTTGAAGAGTTAGGTTATGTTCTATGCGAAGTTATCGTTACTCCTACAGGTAATGATTGCTCTACATTTGGAAATACTATTTCTTATAGAAAATATTATGATTTCGATAATAGTAAATGTGATGATAAAATAGATTTGTCAGTTAAGCATCATTATATTGATTATCAAAAAAATATAGAGATGCCAAGTTGGGATTTTTTTGCTGGGATTGCAATTTCTGAATCTGAAAATCGTATATATGATATAGCAAAAGACAAATGGTTAGGAAAGGATTTTAAATATCATAGTTTTTATGAATATCCATCAAGAATTCAAACTCAAAAATATGGAAGACCTAACAATGCCTTAAAATGGCAGAAAATATTAAAAAACACAGGGGGTGTTGTTAATGGTTATGTCATTTTTAATTTGCTTAAACAAGGATATTTAGATGAGGTTAGTAATAAGACATTGCTATCAGAGTTATCATCTATTGGTATATCAGAACTCATAAAAAAATGCAAAGGTAACGTTTATTCTTATGCGTGGAGTGTTGGTTGGGAACTTGGTCGTATAATAACATATACAGAGTGGTACCAAAAAAGAAGATTTTTGTTTGCTTATTCTTTATGGGAAAATAAATATGGTTCTCCTAATGATGCTAATATTGATTTATGGATGTATTTTTTTGAGTCATATAAAGAAACATTAAAATGAAATTTTTTATAGATGCAATGTATTATCAATTTTTTATATATAACAGGGATAAATTTAGGATAGAAAATCCTCATGAAAGAACTATAATGTTAATATGTGGAATACTATTTCTTCCAATTGTAGTCATAGTTTATTTATTGATAAAAGATAATTTTGATTACAAATTACCATTTGTAATTTTTATCTTAATATATATAATAATGTATCGCTTTTTATATGGGTATTATATAAAAAAAGGAAATGGAATGAAGATTGTAAAACAGAAGCCATTACTTCTTAATAATCAACGTTTTTCAGTCATTATTTCATGGATGATTTATCCTTTATTAGTTGCTTCTCTTTATTTTATATTGAAGTATAGGTGGTTATTTGATTTTTTATCTTGATATATTAGTTAAAATTGAAATGACACAGTATAAAACGATTGTAATTTATGTAGTTTTTAATAGCCAATCAAAAAAGGCATTTGAAGAAGAGTTGGAAAAATACGGGCTGGAGCGATTGGGAGAGCAAGACATCTTCGCACTTCCCTTAGACGAATACCGCACGAAGGTACAAGCATTCAAAGCCTACCTGCGAGCCTATTCGCGCAAGCATCTGGACAGTCAGGACACAGTATTGTTCGTGGAGTCACGCATGAATCCGGAACGGACCCTGACTGCCATGCTGCAAACTAATCTGATGAGTGAGGACGAATAAAAGATTACGGATATTATGAGTGCACAATCGTATATCAAACTTTGGACCGCCGAGCCCTCGGAACATGATGAGGTGCAGGCTTACGACCTGTTGAGTTATGAATATGACTTCCGGAAGCCGACGACCCCATGCGGGCAAGCCGCCGGAAAGACCACCGGGGGACAGATGCAGGTAAGCATAGCCGGATTTCCCTCGAAGGAGTTGCTGGAATGGATGTTCAATTCACGTATCCTGAAAAGCGGAGAGGTGATGAACACCTCGGGAAGGCTGGGGACACCGAAGGAAACCATCCGGTTCAAGGGAGCCCAATGTCTGGATTTCCATGTGCATTCGACCGTAAAAGAGAGTTGTACCTCGCTGCTTATCCATTTCAGGGAAATGGAAGCCGGCGATTCGTGTCACCTAAATTTGAAATGAGATTATGAACTGGTTTGCTGCCTTGTTTAAACGGAAAGAGCCCGGAACGGTGAATGACCGTTATGCGATGAAGCTGTCTGTATGTCACGAGACATACACGGTAGAAGAATTTGACCTGCAATTCAAACGGAATACCGACCGTGACGGATTGCCGGAAGGTGAGGCATACGGCGGTTTCGTTACCTGTACCCTTGCGGGTATGCCGGGTGACGGCCTGCTGCGGTGGGGTGCCTACAGCCAACCATGCGAGGACGGTGACCTGCGGGTCTACCGGAAAGACAAACCGGACCAGGAAGCCGTATTCGTCCTGCGTTTCGTGGAAGGGAACTGCATCCGTTTGCAGCGTAAGGTTGACCGTATGAACCAAAAAAGCAGCATCATACTCCTGTTTGCCGCAAGGATATTGCAATTCAGTGACGACGAATTTGAGAATAACGAATGGCGCTGACAAGTATGGAAACGAAATTTTGCAAACTGCCTCTGGATTTTGGAGCCTTGCTCAGCGAGGATGTGGAAAACAGCCGCCTCGCGTCCTGTACGGAAATAGAGTCTATCGACCAGTTCATCGAGATGCTGATTGACACGGCTCCCGGGGAGCACGCCTTTGACAAGGAGTTCGGCTGCGAGATTTTTTATCTTGATTTTGAGAGTATCATTTCGCATACCCGCTGGGAAGGGCAGTTTTCTGATTATATCACCCAAGCCATCACCCGGTACGAGAAGCGTCTTACGAATGTGAACGTCCGGGTCATTATCGACGATACCACCCGGCAGGACAATGTGTTCGAGGCTTCGACCATAAAAAAACGCGTGCAGGTATATGTCTATGGCAATCTGGTGCATACCGGAGAGAAGCGTTGCTTTTACTATGTGATTTATTTAGGACCCATTTCAACCCGATGACAAGCGTATGAGTATGGAGAAATATAACAAGGAGCAGATCAGGAACCGTATGCTGAAATACGCGGCGGCATTCTGGGGAATCAAGAAAGCGGAAAATTTTGACCCTGTCGTCAAACTGATGCTTGAGGCGCTGTCCAACGAACTGTATATGCTGGGGGAAGACTTCACGGCCATCGAGACGCGGCTGCTGGAAAAAACCGCCCGCATTCTGACACCGGACATACTGACCTCGGCACTTCCCGCGCATGGTGTCGTGCATGCCTCTCCCATCGAGCCCGGCTACCTGATAACGAAAGAGTCGGGCATGTATTATGAGAATGACCTGCTGACCCAGAAGCTGTCCGCCGGAAGCATTTCCTTTTATCCGGCCTGTGACACCCTGCTGCACAAAGCCGATGTGAAATACATGGTGTGTGACGACATTCTCTATCAGGTGGACCATACCCTGTCGAAAACCATGATTGCCCGTACGGAAACAAGGACGCCCGCACGTACGGTGTGGCTCGGCCTGGCGGTGGACGACTCGCTGACGGACCTGGAAAACATTTCTTTCTATCTTGACTTCCCCAACCTTACCGAAAGCTATGAATACCTGTTCCTGCTTCCGTGCACGGAATGGTCTGCCGGTGGAAACCCTATCCGGATGGAGCCGGGCATCTATGAGAAAAGCCGGTTGCCGGAGGAATCCACCCGTGCCTTCTTCCGGAACTATGATGTGATGTCCGTCATAGACAAGGAGGTGATGGAACTCTACAACAAGCATTTCCTGCGGGTTTCGCAACCGGTCCCCCTCAATGAGGTTGACAAGGAGCCCCTGCCGAAAGCCTTGTCTTCCTGTTTCGGGGAGCGTGTGCGGGAAAAGATGCAAGAGAAGCTGGTGTGGGTGAAAATCGTATTCCCCGCCCATTTCACTCCGGAAATCCTGGAGGAGCTTCATGCGGGCATCAACATCGTGCCTGTGGAAAACAAGCTGCTGCACGAACAAACCACCTCCCTCGAAGACACGTTCAGGGTGATTCCCCTGCGTACCGGCAATTACGAGTCCCTGCTGTCCGTCCACAGCGTGAAGGATTCGGACGGAAAGAGCTATCATGAACTCCAGTATCCGGTACCCGGCTCCACGGAGAGTTACGGCACCTATTCCATCCGCAAGGGAGGCTGCGAGCGTTTTGACTCCCGCTCCGCCAAGGAACTGCTCGGCTATCTGCTGGACCTGCTGGATGACGAGACCCACGCCTTCCATGCCGTTTCGAGTGTCAAGCTGCAAGCGCTCGCCGGCCAGATGGAGCAACTGACGGCACAACTGAAACAGGCGACCGACAACATGAACGAATACAGGGAGACACCCTATTACCTGATGATTGACCAGATGTCCGGCAAAGGACAGGTCACCGTGAAATACTGGACCACCCACTGCGAGACAGGCAACCAAATACAGGCCGGCGTGGAGCTGTCGCCATACGCCACCACCTATCTGGACCCGAAGACACTCGCGCTTGTCAGTACCACCTACGGCGGGAAGCAAGCCCCCAAGAACCGGGAACTGATCGATATCTACAAATACGGGATCATTTCACACGGGCGTGTGCTGACGCAAAACGACATAGCCAGCTTCTGCAAGAAAGAGCTTGGCGAGCTTCTGTTGCGGACAGAAATACGCAACGGGGTGGAAATCAGCCCGGTGCCCACCGAGGGGCTGATACGCACCAAAGAAGTGCATCTGGTCCTGGGAACGAAGCTGGACGGGCCGTCGCAGGAAAAACAGATGAAGGACAGCCTGCACACCAGACTGTCCGCCTGCTCGCCGGACACATTCAATTACCGCATATTCATCGAATACAATAACGCATAAACATAGAACTTATGGACCCTGTCACCCAACATCTGATTTCATCGTACCTGCTGATGCCCGTGCTGACTGTGATTTTCGGGATTGCAGCCTATTTTATCGCACGGAAGAACAAACTGCTCAACAATAAGAAACTGATTGTCTATCTGCTGCTGTGCGGCATTGTACTTGCCCTGCCCGGTCTGTCGGGATTCATGGACTACAACTTCATGCCCTACATCTATGTCCTGCTTGCCATCCTGTACTGGACCGCCGGGTATTACAACCGGTTCCTGCTGCGGAAAGTGTTCGCCTCGGGCAAGGAGACACCCTCTTTCGGTATCCGGTGCCTGCTGACGGTTACGGTCGTGCTGCTGGGCGCGGGGCTCTTCTCCGTAGTGTTCAACCTCTGCAACGAACTCCAGTACGGTATCTGGGCCTCTACCTGCCTGCTGCCTTTCGCCTTCCCGCTCCTGTACACCCAGACGGTAAACAGCTATTTTGACATACCCCTTGAAATATACAAGGTCTGGAAGTATTCGGAAGAGTACGATTCGGACTCCTTGTACATCAACCGTGAGCGGAGCATCGTGGTGGATGTGGAAATTTTCCGCAAGGTGGACGATTCCGCCGCGGAGCGTATTACCGGCAAGGCGTCCGAAGATGTCATTTTCGGGCATTGGTTCCAGCGCATGATTGACGACTGCAACCTCAAATCGCCGTCCTCCCCGATTGTCTATCAGAATGACGGCGGCGCCTATTACGAATGGGTGTTCTATACCAAATCCTCCTTTTTCAAGAGAAGGTTCTATATAGACCCGGACGTCACGCTTGCCGAGAACCGGCTGAAAAGCCATGATGTGATCATAGCCAAGCGCGTGGCGAACGAAATAGTGAATTACAAGGAATATTAAAAAAACAGACATGATGAATACAGGAAAACAGAAACCGGGAAAGAGATATCCGCTGGTAAACTGGGCGGACGGAATGCCGGTCAACAAGAAGCATTTTATCCAGCTGGAGGACCATTTCACGGACCGGCTGTGCGAATACCAGTCATTCCAGCTGAACCGTGCCAATTACGGGCTGCTCCCCTTCAGGAAAGGAGAAGCCGTTTCCGGTGATTTCAGCATCACGGAACTTGTCACGGGCACTCTGGAAGTCCGTTTGAAACGCTGCCTCGCCCTTACCGCCGGCGGCTACCTGATAGATTATGACGCGGGGGGAGACGACGAGCTGACCGCCAGTTTCCATATCGCCATTGACGAGACGGAGGATAAGGACCAGCGGTGGGATGTCATTCTGATGGCAGACCCTTTCGAGCGTCTGCCTTCGGGCGTCCCGGATGAAAAGGAGACCAGTCCCCGCCAGCCTGACGCGCTGCCCAACTACGCGTTGAGCGTCGTTCCGACGGGGCAGATTGACGGCAACAACCTGGGAAGGCACTTCCTGGTAATCGGCCGCCTGCGCAAAAACGGGAACCGCTGCGAGGTGGACGGGAACTTCATCCCTCCCTGTACCAGCATGTCCAGCCATCCGGACCTGAAAAACTACTATCTGAAATTCGGGCAGCTGGTCGATTCCATCGAGAAAGCCTCGTCGGATATTCTCGCCAAGGTGGAAAACGCGGAGAAGCAGACCCCGCTTGCCGTGAACATCGGCATGTTGTGCCGCCATGTCATGCTGTTCATATCCGACATCTATTTCTCCTACCGTAACGAAGGGCAGTATTATCCGCCCCTCCGTTTCCTGAACGTATTCTCCACGCTGGCACACCGCCTGTATGTCTGCCTGGGATTTATGAACAAGGAGGAGAAGGAGGACTTGCTGAAATATTTCAACGAGTGGAACGGCATCAATCCCGGCGCTTACGAGGGGCTGTTGCGGGAAAACAGCGGCCTGTTGTACAACCACCAGAACATCCGTCCGCTGATGATAACCGCGGAGCGTTTCCTGTACCAGTTCAATGACCTGTGGACCACGCTCAGCCGGCTGGAATACATCGGCAAGCACAAGGAAAACATCGTGGTTGCCGAACGCTCCAGACAACCGAAGGAGACGAACGAGTCACGCTGGAACATATTGGACTGATAATTCATACAAGAACAACCATGGCAGAAGAGACAGACAAAATCGTATGTTTTGAGGAACGCCCCCATCTGTTCAACCAGCCGGATACCGACTTCAAGGCGGAAGTGGTGGCCAGCGGGCTGAAGGAGGGCGGGTATGACGCGGAACGCACCCTTATCTCCAGGCGGGGCGACATGCGTCGCGGCTTCTCGAAGGACATTCAGGAAATACGCTCGGAATACTCCCATTACGACCTGACGGATTATCTGTATCTCCACGTGAACAGGCGCAGCATTTACGACGCCCTTCCGGAAGGCATCTTCCACAAGAATCTCCATCAGTCGGGGAAAGTGTCGAAAGAACAGGTACTGGATGAAATCCGCATCCACCGCGAGGAGGAATTCTTCGCCCGGCGTTTTTTCAAGCCTTTTGAAATCTCGCTGGACCATCTGCTGGTCGCTTTCCAGAACAAGGAGCGCCGTATCGACGAGATGAACGTGCACGCCGACTTTGTGAGCATCTTCTCCGGACAGTGGCCGGTGCTCAAGCTGCTGCCGCTCCATCTGGCGGTCATGCTGGTCCATCTGCTGCCCTATCTGGAACAGATTACCGCCAGCCTTGCGAAGACGGGCGAGTGCATGAGCATCCTGACCGGGGTGCCTGTCCGCCTGAAGAGAGGCGACAAATGCGTGACAGAGGCGCCTCCCGGTCTTGTCCCCCGGTTAGGCCGGTGCCTTTTGGGCGACACGATGGTGGCGGGGAACCGTTTTGCCGACGGCACATACCGGCTGCTGCTGGAAATCGGCCCCCTGTCCGCCCGGAAAATGGAGACCTTTTTCCCGGGAGCCGCCAACAACCGGATATTGAACGCCCTCATGGAGCTGTTCCTGCCATCGGACAAGGAGGTACAAGTCCGCTATATCATCCAACAGGAGGACGCCCGTTTCCGGCTGGGTACACCGGACGGACAGTGCGCGTACCTGGGAATCAGTACTTATTTATAAAGAAACAAAACATCATCCGACATGAAACCGAAAAATAACACCGAAGTGAGAAAGGCCTATCTGAGGTTCTCCGGCTACCTGACAAGCTGTATCGTGCTTGCGGTAACCATCTTTGCCTGTTTCCTCAAAACCTCCGGCACGGAGGTGAAACGGATTACGGAGCAGACGCTGGAATACGACCATGTCTATGCCAGGGAACTCGCCTTGGCAAACAGCGTGGATTCCGTGTACCAATACATGAAACTGATGAACACCTCGCCGAAGATCAACGACGTGCTTTTGCAAAGTGTGGTCAGCACACGCAAGATGAACCTGCTGAAGGATATCCAGGGCATGGATGCCAAGGATTGCAGGCTTTACAGCCGGCTGCTGGGAAATATCAACATATTCCTCGGGGTGAAGGATTCCATCCGCCTGTTGAACATTCAGGAGGAGATGGTAAAAAAAGACCTGATGCAGTGCATCCAGGACAACTGGAAGACACGGCGCAGCCTGAGTGTGGGACCCAATAACAAACAATGAGAACGCTATGATGGACAATAATAGAAAAACACTGAACAAACGGGAAATCCTTATGGGACACGCATACGTATTCCTGTTTTTTTTCCTGACGACCGTGGCGTGCTGCCTTGCCATCTTCATGTGGAATTCGGACTTCAGGATGTTCGAGCAGAAGGAGTTTGTGAAAATCAAGATGAACCGTATCAAGGACTTCCAGCAGGAACAGGCCGAAAGCCAGATGCCCGTGGACTCCCTGTTCCGGAAGATAGAGGCTTTCCAGCCCGGCGTGTATGCCCAATACGAGGAGGACGACATCCACTACCTGATAAACAACCTGCGGAACACCTACGAAAGGAACAGCTGGGACAAACGGTACAAGCTGTTCATGCATATCGCCGATTTTTATGCCATGTGGCTGTCGGACAAGAAACAGCTGTGGAGCATCGAACAAAACATACGCCTGTTCAAAGCCAATCTGGAGGAGTGCGAGATCGGCTTGCGGAAGAAAGAGGAAGACCTGCGCTCGGGAACTAAAAACAAATGACGCCATGGGAAAGATTCGTACCAGAAAGATTCTGTTTGTAGTTGCAGCGATGCTGCTGTGTGTGCTTGTCGCCGTGCTGATCCGGCTGTTTTTTTCCAACCGTATCGTACGGATGACCCTGACGCCCATCGAGGTGGAAGTCGGGGAAGCCGTTCATTATGCGGACAGCACCCACAACGCGAGCTCCTGGCTGTGGGAGTTCGGCAACGGGGATGTCTCGCATGAACGGAGCGGCCAGTACGTGTTCAAGGAACCGGGGCGTTACCAGGTCCGCCTTCAGGTGGACCATTCGCTGGAGAAGAAGCAAATCGTCAAGGTGAACAGACGGGCCAATAATTACGGAAGCGACCAGCTGGTCAAGATAGAGGCGCCGACGACCGCCTTCCAGGGTGAGATCATTTCATTCAAGGGGTACGGGCCGTCGAGGGAATGGCGCTGGCAGTTCGGTGAATCGGGTATTGTGGACTCACGGGAGCAGAATCCGCTCTATGCCTACTCCGAGGCGGGCAGGTACGAGGTACTGCTGACCACGGAAGAGACCCAATATCCGGTCCGGCACACCATTGAGGTTCTTCCGCAATATGCGGAGAACGACTCGACGGACGTGCTTGTCGTTATCGGCAACGACATCCGCGAGCATTTGCAGGCTATCGTGGACGGCAAGCCGTTCAATGTCCATTACAGCTATATCCTCAAGAAGTACCTCTGTGGAAATCCGGACATTGCGGTGACGGTCAACAATAACAAAAAGAATGACTTCTACTCCTATTGCCAGGGTTTGAAAATCATCGCCCGTCGGAAGACCCTCATCGACGAGGTGTTTGTGGATATGGGTGATAACCTGAACAATGAATGCGTGATGCAACTGATGGTGACGCAGCACGAATGTTTTTCCGAATCAAAAAAGTAATGTGAGGCATGAAAAAGAACTGTTTGTCAATCCTGTTGAAAAGAGGATGGATTTGCGGAAGCATTATCTGTCTGGCGGCCTGCGGACCGGTACACCGTTTTACACGCGTGAAGAATGTCCCCCGCGAATATGTACGGAACTATTCCGTCGAAGGCGTGAAAGTCCCCCGCAGCCTGTCGCTGTTCAAGCATGACCCGTGGATTGTCTTTGCCAACGAGCCGGGGACAACCTACCTGAGTCCGAGCGGGAAGAATGAAATGCGCCCCGTGAACTATATGGATGCGTTTCTGGTCATCAAGCGCAAAGGCGACTGGCTCCAGTTGATCCAGTATGACCCCGCCATCCTGAAAAACGGAAGGCTGAAAGAGTGGAAGCAGGCCCGGTATTGCGGATGGATCAACCGGGACAACCTGTTGCTGACCCGAAGCGGTGTGACCGACATAGCTACGGGCTTCAAGAACAAGCAGGTGGTGATGCCGGCCGACAGTGCGGCACTGGCTGAACCGGAAACATATTTCGTTGATGATTCCGTAAAACTGTTCAAAGATACCGACCTGACACAGGAAGCGGGCAGAATCCCGTTCTACGGCATTGTGTATCCTTATCAGGCATCGGCGGACAAAGGATGCGTGCTTGTGGCGGACCGGCCCAAACTCGACGCCGACAGTATCGGGGGGATGCCTGTCGGGTGGATAGACCGGCGGCTGCTGACCGAAATAGGCCAGCAACTGCATGTGGATATCGCCTCGCTGCCCGACAGCGCACTGTTGTTTAAGGACAGCGAACGAAAGGATACCCTGACGCTGGCATCCGATGATATGCGGCAGGTTCGGGAGTTTGCCGAGCGGCATCCCGCCATCCGGTACAGTCCGGTGTTGTCCTACCGGCACAATGATACGGCGTTCTGTTTCAGAACGCATGTGCCGATGCCGGTCATTGACAGACGGGAAAGCTATGTGCTGAACGTGAACGGCCATCCGATTTATTACGGAACCTTCAAGAACAAGATAGAAAAGGACCTGCAAAAAATAAACCTCGTGTTTGTCCTGGAAGGAAAGAATAAGGCCATCGAACAGTTTCCTGCCGTGGTGAATGCCATCCAAGGGTTACAGTCCCAGCTGGCGAACGATGAGAGTTTCTCCTTCAAGTTCGGCGCCGTGCTCACTTTCAACGAGCCGGACAGCCAAGAAGATCCCATCTGCAAACTGACTCCCGACTATATGGAATTTCTGGACTTTCTGTCGGACAAGGCACGGAATGCGGAAAAACTGAAACCTGTGTACGGTAGATTCGGCAGCTGGTCGGGTGTCCGCACAGGGGTGGAACTGTTCAACAAATGCCGGGACGAGAGCAATGTCCTGGTGGTGGTAGGTGACAAGGGGTTCAACAGCGAATGGGCGGATTCCACTCTGGTGGACCGGCTGGTGGAGAACAACTGCCGGTTGCTGGGGTTCCAGCTTTACGGCGGAGAACCGGACAACTTCAACAATTTCGTGCTGCAAATCGGGAACATGATAGACTGCTCGGCTCCACGCATCAGCCGGAAGAAACGGGAACTGATTGTGTATCCCGAACAGCTGCGGAACGGAAACGAATATGCGGAGGTGAACCACAATACGTATTGCCTGGACTTTCCGAACCGGAGCATGACACAGGGATGGCTTGTCTTTCCGCAGAAAAACGAGTCGCTGGAGCTGGAGGGGCTGACTACCGCCGTGGACTCCATGCTGTTGCAGGTGAAGTTTGACAATACGCTGTTGGGCAACAGCCTGACAAGGGCGTTTGAGGAGGTGGGAACCCACCGGTATAAACTTGACTCAACACTGGTGGACTACTATCATATCCGCAGGTCAGGCGTGCAACCGATATTGTCTGTCCTGCCGGGTATCGAGCCGGGATGGAAACTGCCGGCAGAGCCTGTCGTATTGCCCGACTCGCTTTCGTCCGTAACGGACTATTACCTGCTCGTCAATGAAGAGGAGTTCAAGCGGCTGAGAAAGTATGTGGAAGTGCCCGCCAAACTGGTCCTGGACTATAAATATGAGGCGGTCAGAAAGAAAAAGCAGTCGAAGGCTGATATCTGCAACTGCCCGGACGATTATCTGCCGGCAGATACAGAGGAGGCTACCATACGTGTGAAGACGGACAGCCTGAACATACCGGAATATGCCCCGACGCGCCGTGTGAGAAGGCAACTGGTAAGGCATCTGCTTTCGGAACGCAACAGGGACAAGTACTGCAAGACGGGAAGAAGGGATTTCCTGAACATGCCTTTGTCGGAAGCGTTGCAACGGTTCACATCGTGTCCTGTGGATTATCCGTTCTTCGAGGTTTACCGGGTCAAGGACTTGCGGAAAAAGGAGATGATTACGGACGTGGAACTGGACGGGCTGATTGAGTATTTCAAGGAAAAGAAAAAACTGCTGGATGAGGCTGCCGGCAAGGCGTTCCGGTCCAACGGACAGGCTTATTATTGGATTAGTCGTGATTTGTTACCATAGTTGCTTACTTGAAATTTTATTATCATGATTTATCAAGCTATATTGAAAATTCGTGGCAAAGAAATTCCGATACTTTATTACAATTATCGCTGCCATATTCAACACCATGATGATTCGAACCTGAGAAGAATCATCCAGCTGCATATACAGGTTTGTGAAGAAATCGGAAACAGGGAGAATCTGCCGGTCGAGGGGGATTTGATTACGCTTGCGTTTGAATGCAGCGGAGACGAGGCGTTTTTTTATGACTGGCTGAATGAAGGGATGATGCAGGACGGGGAAATCCATTTTATTTATAATGAGGTGGAGGTTGCGGATATTTTCCGGTTCTGGGATTGCTATTGCGTGAAAATAGAGGAATACATGAGTGTCGGGAGCGCTCCGATGATGATGGTGGTGTATTTGTCGCCGGGGATTATCAAGAGGAATAATCTGGAGGTGAGGGAGAAGGTTTGGAAGGTGTCGGAAATTTCACAACAGCCGATTGCTCCGATTGCATCTGAATCGAAGGAAGAAAAACAGCCTGAGATTGTGGAGGTGTATTGGAAGGATGCAGAAGGAAATACAATCCTTAATGAATTACCTGAGGATGAAATGGTAACTCTTTATGCACGAGTGATAAATGCAAAATCAGGTGATAAGATTTCATTTACTATTATAGATGATGATGGTAATAAAATTGTTTGTGGTGAAGAGTGCGATATAGATCATAATGGAATAGCTATTATTAAAGAATTTGAATTGCAAACATATAGAAAAAAACATAGAGATGATACTAAATGCTCAACTGAAAAGTACTAACCAAAGTATGTGTCATAATATTAATGATACTCCCCAAATATTACATGCTTATTGGGCCGATAAAGATGGAAAATTGATAAAATTTCCATCTTATAATTCTCGTTTAGTATATATATGTATTATTACGAACAAGGAAGCTGTTGGTAAAGACTATGATATTAGCTTTTTTCATATGGCTAATGGGAAAATAGAAAAAGTATGTATGAATATTGATAATATAGTAATAAATTCAACAAAAATGTTAGTTCCAATACCGTTTGATGAAAAAATATTTAAGGCAATAACTTCTAATATTATTGATGTTGAATTTTATTTGTTAAAAAAAGGTGGTAATAAGAGGTTTTATTTCAAAAATCAAAAATTAAAAATCCATGCTGTTATTTTTATTTGGGAAATAATGGAACACATGGGATGGTATATTGGAGCAAAAACTCAGCATAGGTGGTTTAAGACTCCATCTTGTGATAAACCATATCATTATTTTGATATTGAAAATATTATTAAGTTTGATGATGTTTTAAAGTATCGCCCAATTAATGATTTATACAATAAACTAATTGAAGATAAAGTATGGTTTACTTCTAATGCTCAGAAACAGTTAGTGGATGAAATTCGTAAAATGTTGATTATGGGACATGCGTCTTTACCTAACAATATAATAAAAGAGTCCCATTTTGGCAATTTTGAGAATAAACTTATAACATCATTTTGGCAAAAAAAACAAATAACACAAATTGATGAGTATTATATACAATATCAAGGATACATCCAACCTAAAATATTAGAGGTTATTTTTTCTTCAAATCGATCTGAAATTGTAAATGAATTATATGCTTCTCTTGGGGATTTTAGAATAAGAATTGCAGTAATGGGAAGTATACAGACTACCAATAAAGAATATTATAAGATAAATATTAAAAAAGTTGCTTTTTATATAATTGACAGCTTTGATTTTATTGATAATACTTTTTTTAGTCAACCTTTAGGGTTGTGGGATATAGTCAATAAAAAAATAGTTTTAGATATGAATATCAGAAATGCTCATTACATAACAAATAGTGATTACAATGATTATAGACATGACACAGGCATAGGACAGGATTATATTATATATAGTGATGTAAAGGAAATTGCAACTTCTGATAGTTTTTTTATTCATAAGAATGTTTTCAGTCCGAATTTAAAATTTTCAATAAAATGATAAGAATTAAAAATGCTATATATGTACTATTTGTAATAGTAATTTTGTACATGGAAAATATTTGTACAAATATATATTATATGAGTGGAGGTGTAAAAGGCGGAGAATCTGTTGTTTTGTGTGTGTTACTATTGATATTTATTATATATGATTTATTTATGAATGTTTTTTTATTTAGACTATGTGTATCATTATTACAAGTCTTATTTTGCTTGTATAGTATTAGTAAGAATATTGAAATGAGATATATTAATAATAATTTAATAGAATATGCCAAAAAGGGATGTGATATAGTACCTCCATCTGATGATGATTTTTTGCTATATTGGAAGATATGTTGCTTGTTTTTATCGTATTTATTGATTTGTTTATTGGTTCAATATGTACGTGATTTATCTAAAAGTAAACGAAAAATATGAAAACATTGAATTAATATGAAAGTTGCACAAAATATTTTTACGATTAATATATCGTGTTTTCTTTTTATAGACAGTTATTACGATTATACGCTAGACTATATAGAAAATGTAGCCCGGAACTTCACTAGGAAGTATCCTAGTTACCTTATTCATAAAAAGAGCGAAGACAAGATAAAAGCCTTTCTGACTGATACAGTCAAAGCTAAAGTGGAAACCTTTGCCGATGCAGAAGCGAAGAAAATAACCGTGACCGAAGTACGTGAGATAGCGGACTTGATAGCAGAATATGAGGGCATGGAAGGAGAACGAAAGAGTTCTTCACCTTTCGGCAATCATCCTACGGACGCTCCTTCTTTGGGTAGTACCGGAGTGGAACTTGCCATGAGCATGGATAACGGGGCTTCGGATATCCGTCCCATCAATGTAGCCAAACCTACAGGTGCATCGGGAAAACCCAAGATAATGAAACGAAGTGTAATCCGTGTAACCGTGGAGTTGGAAGTGCTGATGGAAACCAAACAATACCTGCATTTCTTACAGGAACTGCCAGAGTTGTTCAGCCTGTATGAATTTCCGAACCTACGTTGCAGAGTAACATGGAAACAGAAACGGGTGAGCTATCAGGAATCTCCATTGCCCATTGAGGTGAAGGTTGTGGAAGACCGTAAATATCAGCGGTGGTTTGTGACCTTTACGGTATTGATGGTGCTGTGTTTCATCGGGATTATCACCCTGTTCTTTTCCATTCCGAACCTGTATAAGCAGGACATTCACTTTTTGCGGAATGATACGATTCATCAGGAGTTCTCCATTTCTAATAGCCGGATAGACTTGAAGAATGTGAATTTGATGAATAATGGTGGAAAGGATACGCTTGTTGTTAAGGATAAAAAGATTATCATTGCCAAATAAAAAATGATGGAAAATTTGATTCAGATACATAGCGTAAAAAACGTGTTGTCTCATAGCGGATGTCCAGAAGATCTGCTGGAGAGTTATTTGCAATTCTTACAAGCCGGAGGGCAACAGGTGCAGATTGTCAGAGGCGAAGTTACTATGATGTTCCAAAAGGAGATGCAATACCGTAAACGAAGGAATGAGGAGATGAAAGGAACCGTCACGTTTAGCAATAAGGAGAAACATAATGCCGGAAACTCAGATATGGGAGTGTTTATCGGGATGGAGTTTATCCAATGCTGCTTCGGACATGGGATTCCTGCACGGGTGTTGGATGTGCGGAGGGAACGTGGAGAGGTTGTGGAGGTTGTTGTGGAGTTTGGGAAGTAGATGAAAGAACTGACGATGCTGCGTGTAATAGTAATATTGCTTAAGAACTTTGTCTTAAATATTATTATGATAGTGAATTGATTGTTGCTATTGGTATTAAAAGTGATGACTTTAGCCATACCAATAGAATAAATTACTATATTTGCAATAGTATATATTTAATAAATGATTGAGATGAAACGTTTATCAGAAGAACTTTTGGAATATTTCAGCAACACCTCAGAAGAACAATTACAAAAAGATTGGGAAGCTATACACAGCAAGTATGCTTATGGACCTGAAATCAATCAATTTATTGAAGAATGTGAAAAGAATGCCTTACACAATGAAATTGTAGCCGGCATCTACGGAAGCCATCCAACATCCAGAGTGAATGTAGAATCCCCTATATCCCAGGATTTGGCACAAGTCAACTGTTTACGTTCCTGAAATTATTGCATACCTGAAACAATTTACCCAGTTCTCGACTCTCTACAAAGCTATCAGGGTCAATCCTTTGTGTACTTTGCCGAACTCGTACATCCAATCTTCTCTGTTCAGATTCAACAACCGGAACAAGGCATTTATAGATGTATGTCCTGCTATTCAATTTTGCTTTTTTGATAAAAGCCTGTTTACGGAAGATTACTTGATTGTCTATCCTGAAATGTATTGTCAAACCCCTGTCATATAGGCATTATCATACAAAGCAATAATAGTGTGAGGGAAGCTTTTATATCGTTTCCCACACACTTCATGGAGATTTAAGGGAAGATGAATCATTCTTTCTTCTTTGATGATTTTTCATCATCCAACCCCAATCGCTTGCATAACTCCGGATCACTTTTGATTCGGTCCATTTCCTCGTTGATGATTGCCTGGGCATCCAATTTAATCCGGTCATAGTTGCGCTGTATCTGCTGCATCATGATATCATTTCCATCCTTGTCCTTGAACTCGTTGATGACAGGGATTTTCCGGTAAGCCTTTTCTTCCGCGCTGACTTTGGCATGGTCCACAATGATTTCAGCATGGAATATTTTCTGGTCTATCTTTTCGCCAAAATTGTCGGAAACGGCTCCGACAAATGTGCCTTGGGACAGGTTGGCAATCTTGGAAGCCGGGATGAGCGAGTCAAGCTGTGTGCTGATGGAGGTGGATACATCCTGGCGGTTGATGGAGACGGACTGCCGCTGCTGGAGCACTTTGCCGAAACGTTCGGAAAGCGTCTTCGCGGTTTCTCCAACCACCTGACCGCTGAAAATATTGCCTACCGTGTTTTGGATGACTTTCGACTCTTTTTCACCGTAATCGCGGTTCAACTGGCTGAAATCCTGAAATCCGAGACAGACCGCCACCTTGTTGCTTCGGGCGGTAGCGATGAGGTTGTCCAATCCACGGAAATAGATGGTCGGCAGCTCGTCTATGATGACAGTGCTCTTAAGCTGCCCTTTCTTGTTGATGAGTTTGACGATGCGGGAATTGTATAATCCAAGCGCCGCCGAGTAGATGTTCTGCCTGTCCGGATTGTTGCCCACGCAAAGCAGCTTGGGTTCTTTCGGGTTGTTTATGTCCAACGAAAAATCATTACCTGTCATCACCCAATACAACTGTGGGGAAATCATGCGCGTAAGGGGGATTTTTGCCGAAGCAATCTGGCCCTGGAGCTGGTCCTGGGCGCCCCCTTTCCAGGCATCCATGAAGGGGGAAAGGTAGTTTTCCAACTCCGGATACGAGGTCAGGATGGTAAACAAATCCGAATAAGGCTTGTTGAGCAGCTCCACCGCGTGCGGAAAGGAACAATAAATGCCGTTTTTGTAAATTTTTAAGTACCAGATAATTGCGGCAAGCAGAATGATGGGTGACTCCACGAAGAAATCCCCCTGCTTTTCAATCCAGGTGCGATTGAGGTTGAGCATTATCGTGTAACTCGCCTCATACGCGTCGGAGATATCCGTCATGAATTCCGGATTGATGGGATTGCAGCGGTGTGACCTGTGCGGATCGTCGAAATTGATGACATAGAACCGGGGCTTTACCTTGTACTTGTCCATGTTGTTCAACAACGTGTTGTAAGCGATGGTGGAGAGGTCGTCGAACTTGTAGTCGTAGATGTAGCAACTGTATCCTTTGGAAATCATCTGGCGTATGTAGTTGTTTACCACGGCATACGACTTGCCCGATCCGGGCGTGCCCAGCACGATGGTGGCACGGAAGGGATTTACCACGTTGATCCATCCGTCATGTTGTTTCCCCTGAAAGCGGAAACTGGTGGGCAAGTTGACGGAGTACTCGTTCTCCAACAACCGGGTTTCCTGCCGGAAGGATTCGTTTTCGATATTGAACACATCGCCCATCAGGTTATGCCTGTAAAGCCGGCTCATCCACAACCCCGCCATCAGCAGGCCGAGGTAACCTGCGGTAAGTGTTACAACGTACAGTATGGTGCTTGTCATGTGGGGCAGGGACAGGTCAAGCAGCCACCAGTTCAGAAAGAACAGCACGCATCCGGCTATCAGCGCCGCATAGATTTTGGGCCAGGTGATTTTTTCACCCTTGACTCCATGTGTTCCCAGGCAGGATATTGCCAGTAAGGTCACAGCCAGCAGCTTGGTCCAGAGGATACAGTTGAAAATGCCGGTCGTGTTGTTGAAATTCACCAGAATCCGGTCTGTCACCTCCAGGTTCAGGTTCCATGCGGTGATACTCGGATAGCAGTACACATAGACGTGCACCACCAAAAGAAAAATACTCACTGCCCTGCCAAATTCCATGATTTTGGCAAGTGCCCTCAAATCGTCTTCCTGTTGCATAGGGATGGGGATAAATGGTTTTTGAAAATTGTCTTCCGTTTAAATGCCGCGCGACTTGCGTTTGGCTTTCTTCCTCTTTTTCATACGGCGTGCGAAAGCCTCCTCTTCGTAATCCCTCGGATTGGTTTCCAGGGAGAGGATACCCGCCGCCTGCTCGAGCGCGCTTTCCGGGCCCGCCTTGTGCCGGTGATGCTGCCAGAGTTCCGTTGCCGTATGTCCGTTCCGGTCGTTTTCAGGGATGCCGTCCAGCCACCTGAAATAGTCGTTGAACACGTTTGCGGAAAACTCCTTGCCCATGCGTGAGCCGTTGAACACCTCCCTGCGGTCGTGGTCAATGAAGGTGACGCCGTAGATGCGTCCCTGCTCATTCTCACGGAACACCACGCCGATACGTTTCTGTCCGAGCAGTTCCACAAACCGTTGCCGTGAGTCAGCCTGTTGCAAGGCGCGGGCAATGTCCGCCTGTATGGAGGGAGCCCATTTCCCTTCCTTGAGCGCCTTCAGGTTGAGAAGCATCCGTTTTTCCAGCTGTTCGTTGCCAAAGCGTTTTCCAAAGCGGGAGCTCTTGAACGGAGGGCTGACCACCTTGCCGGCATCATCCGTGGCGGCATAGACAATGCCGGTGTAAGGCACGCCGTGGTATTCCCCCCTGACCTGTTTCGCCTCGATATTGAAGGTGGAAAGCAGGGCGCTATACTCCCCGAAGGTCTGGAAACGGTAGCTTTCCAGCACCGCCTTGAGGGTGTTGCCGATTTGATGGCGGACATCCCCCAGGGAAGCATCCACTTTTTTCAGTTCCGCTTTCGGATTCCGTTCCTCTGTGTCCGCACCGTTGCGCAGGCCGAAGTCCGCTTCCAGCTCCCGGCAGGCGGTCATGGAACGGCGGTGCTCGTAGGAGTCACTGATCTTTTTCCCTTGCTCGTCCACGCAGACGCTGACGATATGGATGTGGGCATTGTGGGTGTCGGCATGTTTGTAGGCGATATAAGGCTGGTCTCCATAGCCCATCTTCCGCATATACCGGTCGGCCAGTTCCGCCAGTTGGTCGTCGGTCAGCCTGTCTTCCGGTGCCGGGGAGAGCGAGATATGCAGGACGGGCTTCTCCGTGTTGCGGTTTGCCAGCAGGTAGTTCTCGAAAGAGAGCAATGCCAGGCGCATGTCTTCACTTGGCAATCCCAGCCGGTCGGAAATCATGCGGTTCCCCGAAAGAATCCCCGCCGCCCCGGTCGCCACCTTGTTATGGTTGTAGGCCAGTGCTCCGTACAGGCTGGCGCCATGACTTATCTTTGCAACCATTTCCGCTCGTATTCCTGGGTGAGTGCCGTGATTTTCTTGCAGAGAAGCATCAGCTCGACGCTCAGCTTCTCCAGCCTGTAGAGCAGTGACATCGCCCGTTTCTCCCCGAAATTGTTCTTCAAGGCACGCACCACCTGGTTGTAGTTGTTGCCTATTGCCTGGAACTGCTTGTGGAATTCGGTCAGCTTGATGTAGTAATCCATGGTCGCCTTGTCGATTCTCACTACCTTTATCTGTCCCGAAAAGATGGATTTCTTGATGAACAGCGTGCGGTCCCTGGCTCCGGAATCCGCCAGCAGCCTTTCAAATCTGGTGTTCTCCTCGGCGTTCAGGCGGAAGCTGTACTTGCGGTCCGCCGGGTCATTCTTGGGTTTCCTGCCTGTCCTTGTCCCTGTTGTTTTCTCCATAATGCATGAGATTGTTGGTTTGTACTTTTTTTCTTTTCCAGAATCCGCGACTTTGGAGCGGATTCCCCCGCCCGGGGGCGGGCAAGTTGGTCCTTGTCGGACAAAAGACTTTTTGTCCGACAAGGACACAACTTGCTCTGTTCGTTTGAACAGAGAATCCTCCTTCGTCGGATTGCTGCGCGACGTTCACGGCGTGCTGTGGTCCGATGAAGCATGTTCCTTTCTATTGACGGATTTTGATTTTGCAAAATTAGAGAGTGTTAACTGGCTGGTAAATAGTGTTTTATATGACGTTTGATGACATCTGACGACATCTGATGTCAGGCCGGGGAAATGTTGGCGGAAGTCTCAAAAATAGCCGTTACTTTTGGCACAGTGCATGAGGGCATACATTGGAACATTGTCCTGTAAGGTGTATTGCTTGCCTGCCACAGGCGGTACATGGCACGGATGCAATATCATCCCTGTAGGTGCAATGCCCTACATGTTACATGGCATTCCTGCATGGCGGGTTACATTGCATGAATGCAATACAGTACGGGTTGCATTGGACTCCGTATTACATGAATGCAATGCACCTTATATGGCAATACCCTCCGGTAACCGACAATACATTGGTGCAATAGGGTACGCAATGTATTCATGCAAGCGGGCAGGCAGTGCGTCATTGCCATATACCGACAGATGCATTGTCATGTAATGAAACAGAAAAAACAGAACCGGACAGATATGAAACCAAATTATACACTCTAAATTCAAGCCTATGAAGAAGGAACCTTTATTTGTCGCTTTGAGCAACCAGAAGGGCGGTGTGGGAAAATCCACGTTCACCGTGTTGCTCGCCAGTTACTTCCATTACCTGAAGGGATATAACGTGCTTGTGGTGGATTGCGATTATCCGCAGCACAGTATCAGCACCATGCGGGACTGGGAAGTGGGAACCATTGAAAAGAACGTGCATCTGCAAAACCAGCTGGTGGAACAGTTCGGGACAAGCGGAAGGAAAGCCTACAGCATCCTGAACTCCACTCCGGAGGAAGCCCGGGAAACTGCCGGCCGTTTCCTTGAGAAATCGGGACTGGACTATGACCTTGTCCTTTTTGACCTCCCCGGAACTGTGAATGTGCCCGGTGTCTTCCGGTCCGTAATCAATATGGACTATGTATTCACTCCCGTCACACAGGAGAGAATGGTTATGCGGAGCAGCATGGCTTTTGTCCTTGCCATCCGGGAATACATGCACCGTCATAAGGATGTGCCCTTGCGTGGCATCTATATGTTCTGGAACCGGATGGACAAACGTGTGTCCAAAGACCTGTATAACAGCTACACTGAAATTTTCCGCTCGCTGAAATTGCCGGCGATGGAAACCGTCATTCCCAGTGCGGAGCGCTACAATAAAGACTTCGGGATGAAGGGATTTTTCTTTCGCAGCACCTTGTTCCCTCCAACCCCTTCCGCATTGAGGGGCAGCAATCTGGACTTGCTGGCAACAGAGATAGAAACCATACTGAAACTTCAATAAGAACAATCATGGCTACCAAAAGAAGAACGGATTACCAGGTGGATGAGGAGGCATTGAAACGTATGATGGCCGGGGATGTAACAGCATTGGACAAAATGGCTTCTCCCGCTGAGGCTCCGGAAACAAAAAGCCGGCCTGCCCCTTCCCAGGAGAAGCAGGAGAAGAACTCCGCCGGTTCTCCCAAACAGCAGATAAGAAAATCCACGGATGAGGCGTCCGGCCCGGATGAATACCGGCGACGGTTTCTGAAAGAGAGGCTGTCCGGTTCAAGAAGGCAGACCTATATTCACGATGCTTTGTACAGGACTGTTGCCAAATTATTGCCTGTCATTGCGCCGGATATGTCAGTTCCCATGTTTTTAGGCAGTGTCCTGTCGGACCACCTGGAAAGATATCAGGATGTTATCAATGAAATATATAACCAGGAAGCAAATCAAAACCCTTTGGAATGGAAGAAATAGTTTATTTGTCAGTAAGGATCGGCTGTGCCGGCTACTTGTTATACAAGTTATGGAATCAGAAAAAACGGATCCGTAAGATTTGCGGGCTACTCTATCCCCCCGGGAAAAAGGAGAAGGAGGAAGAGGGAACATCGTGCGGTACAGGACCGGGTGATGTGATGGGGGCTACCCGATTTGTCTATCTGGACGAAAACGCGGGTACGTTTGCCGCCCCCTACATGAGCCAGCCGTTGGAAACCGGGAACGATTATCTCGGAGAGGAAGAGGCGGTGCCGGAGAATGAGGTGGAGTGCGGGCTTCCCCTGGAAGAGATGAGACTGTTGAAAGAGGAACAGGAAAGGCTGGACGAACAGGCTCCCGGCACGGAAGGTATCGCTCCGGTAATCACGTCCGATGACCTGCTCAATGCCGGCGATGTGCTGCTTAATCTGGATGGCGCCCAAATGAACGAGGAGAAAAAACGCCGGGCTGCCGTCACCTTGCATGCCATCCGGGAAACGGACATGTTTGAACTGATTTCATCCCAGGTGGAGAATAAAAGCCTGATTGAGGAGCTGATGGACCAATATATCGGCAATGATGGAAATGTATTGCCGGTGAAAAGAAAGAAAAACGAAGGACGGCCGGAACATGCCTGGAGACAGTTTCTCTGAACCCGGCGGCAGTCAGTCCGAAACGAAAGGAAGAGGCTTTGGAAGCACCTGCCTTGTACCGCTATCATGGTTGCCTGTTCCCGGTTCCTTTGTCATACCTGGCTCTTTAAATGTCCATATATTTTAATTATTCGGTTGGTAACGGATTCCTTTCCGGAATCATATATAAGCTAAGATGTTAATGAAAAATAATTCATTACGTTTATCCTATCTTTTTCTAAGAAAAATATTGTGTTTTTGAATGGAATCTGTATATTTGAGACAGATTTCAAAAATGAATTATAGAGCCGTGATTTATCAGGAAAAACGAATGTCAGTATCGCGGCTATGGGATTTGAATAACCGGTAAGCTATATCGGCATTGCAATATTTTAAAGGAGTGAAATGTTGCAAGTATGAACTAACTCCAATTTTAAAGGCTATGGGAAAACAGATTGCCAAACTAGGTATCCGTCCGGAAGACCTGAAAGACAAGACGGTCACTTCGGAACAGTTGGAAAAGACGAAAGGCGGGAAAGCCGCCGGGTCTGAAGAGTGTGTATGCTACTGCGGTTGCTATACCGATGACTCCGCTTTCGGTGTAGATTTCAACTGGTGGTCAAGAGACTGGGATTGATTCCTGCATTGTACGATGCTTTGTAAACAGATTAGCCACTATGGAAAAACAAAAAACGAATAAGTTTCCCCTGGTCAAATTGTTCGCAGTTGACGGGGCGTCCTGTTATTTATATGACGGCAGAGCGAACATGTTCCTGTCGCTGTCCGAGACTGAGAAGAACCTTGTCTGTGAATACATGGCGTCGTATGGAACTTCTGAAGGAGAGCCTTGCCCGGCCTCCTTCCCTTCCGGTGCCGCCGCTTTCATCGCCCGTCTTAACGGAAACGGCATCCTGCTTCCGGGTCCCCTGGAAGCGAGGACACCTTCCGGAATGCGTGGTGAGGAACAGTTATGGCAACAATGGGAGGAGGAAGCCATTCCCAAAAAACTGACACTGGAGATGACCAATACCTGCAATCTGCGTTGCAGGTATTGTCCCTATACAATCAACGAGCAACGCGGACAAGGAAAAATGCACGCCTCCCATCACTTGAAAGAGGAGGATGCGCGGAAAGCCATTTCGGATTATTTCCATGAATACACACGTATTTTCCGCAAGGTGGAACCGGAACACAGGACACTGTTCCTGAAACGGAATCCTCCCGCCGTCAGTTTCTACGGCGGAGAGGCGCTTCTGCGTTTTTCCCTGCTGGAACCGTTGGTGAAATATGTGCTCTCGCTTCCTTGGAAGGAACATCATATACCTGCGGAGAAGGTCGTATTCCACATAACGACCAATGCCACGCTGCTGACACGGGAGATGGTGGAATTCTTTATACGGTATCATTTCACCCTTGCCATCAGCTTCGACGGTCCGCCGGAGGAGAATGACAAGTACCGCGTGTTCAAAAACGGGCAGGGTACGGGAACGGTGGTGGAGCGTGCCCTTGACATGATCCGTGAGGTTTCGGAAGAGTACCTGCTGAACCATGTACACATACAGGCCGTGCTGGCTCCCGAATATGACCATGACAAAGTCGGCAGATACTTTGAGGAGCGTAGTCTGGACGGTTGTTATGGCGGGGTCCGCCAGTTTTCCTACCTGGAATTCAGCGATTACAGTGAAAGCAAGAAGACGGACAAGCAACTGGCGCAGTTCAATATCCGGGAGCGGATCAAGGAAGTTTATGAAAAGGGCCTCTCTCCGGAGGAACGGTACCAGTATATTCTTCGTGACCCCCTGATCAGCGCGTGGCTGCGGTATGTGTACGCCATTCTGACCAAGGTCGGTGACGCACCCTCACACAAAGCCAGATATTTCAATTCATGCTATATCGGGCGTACCAATCTGTTGCTTGACACATACGGCAACCTGCATCTCTGCGAACGGTCGGATTTCTCCATGCCTGTCGGTGAGGTGAAGTCGGGCATCAACCGTACCGCCGTCCGGCAAATGTACCGTGATTTTTTTGAGAAGACAGACAGCCCGTCCTGCCGTTCCTGCTGGGCCGGCCGCTTCTGTACCCTCTGCACCGCCGCGCTTATCAAGAACGGTGCGGTTCAGGAACCTGACCGTTCCATTTGCAGGAGCTTGCGGCACGCACAGGAGAAACAGATAGAGGACTTGCTGTATATCAAGGAGTATTATCCGGAAATTCTGGAACAGATGGAACGTATGTATTTCCAGGCGAATGACATAACGCTCGGCGCTTTCCATGCCTACGTCAAGGAACAACAAGACGTCGCCCCATGAGATTCAGGGTGTCCTACCAGCATGACTCCATGCAGTGCGGTGCGGCGTGTCTCCGTATGGTCTGCAAGCATTACGGAAAGGAATATGCCCTTGACTTTCTTTCCGAGCAATGCGGCTGCATGATTGACGGGGTTTCCTTGCAGGCCATTCGCGAGACGGCGGAGGACCTGGGATTCCGGACATTCGCCGTATCGGTTGGTCTGTCCGAATTGCAGGCCGGATGGTGTCCCTGTATCCTTCATTGGGAGCGTAATCACTTTGTCGTCCTGTACAGGATTCATAAGGATAAGTATCATGTTGCCGATCCGGCCAAAGGGACGGTCATATACCGGAAAGAGGATTTCCTGAAGCGTTGGGCGGGAGACGGGGAACAGGGAATCGCCTTGTTACTTGAACCCACACAGGCTTTTTATGACTTCTCTTCGGGCATGGAACCAAAAGTCCCGTCCCCTTTCCGTTTTTTATGGAGGTACATAGCTTCTTATAAAAAAGCATTTGCATCGGTCGCCTTGACCCTGCTTGTCGGCAGTCTCGTACAGCTGGTGCTTCCGCTGCTTGCGCAAATGATGGTCGACAAAGGTATCGGTCATAAAAATATCCCGCTTGTCTATCTGATTCTCGGCGGCCAGCTGGTGCTTGTGCTAGGTTCTGCCGCCATGGAGTTTGTCCGCAACCGTCTTCTGCTGTTTGTGGGGATGCATGTCAATATATCATTGATAACCGACTTCTTCGCCAAACTGTTCCGCCTGCCGATTTCATTCTTCGAGACAAGGACCACCGGGGATCTTTTGCAGCGTATCGTCGATCACCGCAGGGTGCAGGATTTTCTTACCGGACAGGTTCTCTCCGTCTTGTTCTCGGTAATGGTCTTGTGCATATTCATGGGCGTCCTGTTTTCATATAACAGCTTCCTGTTCCTTGTCTTTCTGGCGGGAAGTATCGGCTACGGCCTGTGGACCATGTGTTTCCTGCATAAGCGCAAGTTGTTTGACTATATGATTTTCGAGAAACAGTCGGCCAGCAACAACAAGGTATACCAACTCCTTACTTTCATGCAGGAGATAAAGCTGCAAGGCGGCGAGGGAAGGCGCGCCGGGGAATGGGAGGCGTTGCAAAAGGAGCTTCTTGACATCCAGATGAGGTCTTTGAGCCTGCAACAGTTCCAGCAGACGGGCGGGATATTTATCAGCCAGTCCAAGAACCTGGTTGTGACGGTCATTGCCGCCGTTTCTGTCATTGAAGGGGAGATGACTTTGGGTATGCTGCTTGCCGTGCAATTCATTATCGGGCAGTTGAACATCCCGATTGAACAGCTGATGCAGTTTCTCTATAATTTCCAGAATGTGCGGCTAAGCATCGAGCGTATCAGCGCGATTCATGGGAAGGCGGAGGAAAGAACGGGGAAAAAGATACCGGAACAGCCGGAGATTTCCCGAAAGGATATCCGGATTGAACACCTGGATTTTAAATATAACCTGCATGGCAAAGCCAAGGTGCTGGATGACATAACGCTGACCATTCCGGCGCAACGTACCACCGCCATCGTGGGCGCAAGCGGAAGCGGAAAGACCACCCTTGTCAAACTGTTGCTGGGCTATTTTGCTCCTACAAGCGGAAATATCTTTCTGGGGGACACTCCCTTGCAGGATTATGATATGACATCGTGGAGGCACAGCTGCGGCGTAGTGCTGCAAGACAGCCATGTGTTTTCCGAATCTCTGGCAAGGAACATTGCGGTGGAGGACAAGCATATAGACCGTACACGTCTCCGGACCGCCGCCCGTCAGGCCAACCTGGAAGAGTTCATAGAGAAACTGCCCTTGAAATACCAGACGATGGTGGGGGCTGAAGGCGTGGGGCTGAGCCGGGGACAGGAACAGCGTATCTTTATCGCCCGTGCGCTCTATAAGGACCCTTCGTTCGTGTTTCTTGATGAGGCTACCAACTCGCTGGATGCCAACAATGAAAGAATCATTACCGGGAATCTGCTGGATTTCTGCAAAGGAAGGACGGTCCTGATAGTGGCCCACCGGTTAAGCACCATCCGTCATGCCGACAAGATAGTCGTTCTGCATAAAGGCAGGATTGTCGAAGAGGGTACCCATGACGAATTGTGCGCCCGCCATGGGCATTATTATGAGTTGATTAATAACCAGTTGATTGCTATGGGGTGAAGATAGTATTTTTTAACTTTTATATGTCAAAAAAGCCTTTTCGTCAAGGTCTTGCTTTTTTCTTTGTTTTCCGTATTTTGACAATAGAGTATAAACTATATCTAAAAAACAATCTCTATTATATAATGGAACCAGTTGCATCAACCCTTAGAGTGCTACTTCTGGCTTCTCATTACACTTGACCAATGAAAAAACGCTCATTCAGGAATGTTGTCCCAAACGAGCGTTGTGTTATTGTTTTCCTTCGTAACCGGAATACTTATTGCGGTGATACCATTAATTTTTTAATGATTCCGTCAAGTTCCGTTTCCCATTTGTCCACACCTTCGAGAAAAGACGGATAAGTTAGTTGGTGCCAGTTGTGGTAATCGAACAGTTTCATTTTCAGAGGATAGTAGTCGAAAAGTTTTTTACCATCCAAGAAAATGCGGATATGGTTAATCCCCACGTTCGTCGCGTCCAGACCATGCCCGATAAGAATCTCATGGAATCTTTCCATTGGTGTGAAGTTGCTTCTTTTTTTCATAATTCCTTTATTGCAATTTGTTTTAACAATACATTTTATACAATTCGACATCCGATAGCGTACACAATTCTTCATCGGTACAGTAACCGTCAATCTCTTCGCACGCTTCCATTGTCTCATATATGCCGTTACGTATATCGTTTATCATTTCGTCCCGCAGGCTCTCCACTGATACCCTGAATGTACGGTTGTCAGTATCTATTTCTCTGACGGGATAAGAACATCCTTTCCAATGAATCTTTCCAATGACTACTTCATCTGCATTTTCAGCCAGCCGGTCCAGATATTCTTTAATAATGTCTCCGTGGCAAGGATTCGGCTTGCAGAAACATCCCAATGTCTTGCCTTGCAATTTCCCGATCCGTTTGCGGAACTCGTCATCCGTACCCAGACGATGATAAAAATATTTCCTGTAACGGTCAAGCGTGCTGCCTCTTGCCATTGCTACTTCCAACCTGAACGGATTTCCGAAATAACCATCCTTACCATGTCCTGCTCTGCCTATGTACACGTCACAAGTTTCCTTGCGGATATTTACAACTCTTGTTTTGACCATAATCATCTTTTTATTCTGTTAAACATTTCACCGGTTCGTGAGCCGATATTTTATTTCCTGCCTGCTATACCGTTCCGTGCCGGATTGTGCAAGGCTTTCCGGAAAAATACCGCAAGCGGAGCGCGGAAGATTTTTTCGGAAACCCGCAAGGGCCCGGCCTTGCTCAATCCTGACAGGCACGGGACGAACTTTGCAGGCTGAAATAAAAAAGCGGTCTGTCTGATTTTATTTCTTATCACTTTCTTCCTGCGGAATCAGGTGTTGTAAATCAGGTTCATTTTACTACGTTTTATTAATCCACAATATCCTGAAAGTCAGTTGTTCTATTATTGTGAAACTTAGTGTTTCAAAAAGGCACACAAAAACAACGCAACCATACTAAAAAAATCAAATAGTTATAAAATATATTTTTGTATTTTTTAGCGAGGATGGGGAAAGAAAGCAAAGGAAAGCATATTTTGGAGGGAGTTACGTTACCAAATCGTAACTCACCTCCAAAATCCCCTAAGATGAATACAGTGTACTGATTTTCAATAAATTTGTAACAAAAAAAGTTGAGTTATAGAAGTATATTAAAAGTGTTATTTTACACAGAAAAAGCAGTTTGTAAAAACGATAAGGCACCTGTTATGGGGCATATCACCATCAATGGAACTCGGGCAGGTTTCAGTTGTAAGAAAGAAGTATCCTTTACGTTGTGCGATGTTAAAATCAACTGGGCAAAAGGTAAATCCGAAGAAGCCCCTACTCTTAATTAGGAACTTGATAATATCAAGGCGCAAATTGCCAAGCACTATCAGTATATTTGCGACCATGATGGTTTCGTTACAGCCAAGAAAGTCTATAACCGTTACGTTGGTTTTGGTGAAGACTATCACACGCTTATGGCACTTTTCAAAGAACAACTTGAATCGTATAAGGAAAAGATAGGTAAAGGAAAAGCGGAAAGCACCTACTGTGGACTGGTTGCTGACTACAAAAGCCTTTTGCTTTTCATGAAAACCAAAAAGAACATTGAAGATATAGAAGATATAGCTATTGATGAACTTGAAAAAACGTTCATTGAGGACTGCTATACATGGATGCTCGAAACGGCAGGAAAAGCTAACACCACAGCCTTCAACCGTGTCAACATCCTGAAAATCATCCTTGCTATAAGGTAAAGATTGAGGGCGTATTTTGCAAAAAAGAGTTGAAACCTTCGCATATTGGAATCCCGTTTCACGGTTGTAGGTATGGTTGCGACCAACTTATGAAGACTGACAGTCTGGACAATGCAAAAGGTATTGATTACGTATGTCATCAACTTTATGCGTGCCAGATTCATTGTATTTCCGAAATGCTCTTGCATAATCGGAAGAATTTGGTTAACTTTGACTAAGTCCTTGGATCTTTTAGTAGTTCTTATGGAGAAAAGTCGACAAACTTTTCTTTTAAATTGCTAGATATCAATAGTTAGAAAAAACTATTTGAGATTTGGATATTTAGAAATAATAATTTCAATTTTTGTCATGTACTAAAAAGAAATTGATACAGGAATACTTAAACTATCATAATTATGCCGATACTGAGATATAAATTTGGCCAAGAAAGAGGAATTGTAAAGGAAAATGCTGGATTTGACGATTCTATTTTCCGTGACCAATATGTGCAAGCTCTTAGACTGACGAATGCCTTTGTTCGCGATAAAGAGAGTGAAACCCTTAAATGCGTGGCTTTCTGCGGGGATCGAGGAGAAGGAAAAACATCGTGTATGACAACGACACAAGGAATTATTGAACAGGTTAAAGAGAAATCTGACGCATATTCGTATGTGGATAAAATAGGATGCAAGGATCTTGCTAATACCAAATGTTCAGTCGTAGAAGTTACTGACCCTTCTTTTTTCGATGACTCGCACAACATCCTTCAAATTACTATCGGGAAGTTATATAATAGCTATCGTCGGAAGCAGGAAGAATGCAAGGTTGATTATGGAAAAAAGAACAAGCTGCTGGAAACTTTTTCGAGAGTGAATGCATCTCTTTTGACTCTGCAAAAAGATGATATAGACTCGATGAACGACTTACATCGGTTGGCGGTACTTGCCACTGGTATTACATTACGTGATCAGATTGCCGAATTGGTAAAAGAGTATCTAAACTTTATGGGGGCTGACATTTTGATTGTCCCCATAGATGACATTGATCTGAATATCGCTTATGCATACAGAATGTGTGAACAAATCAGAAAGTATCTGTGCGTACCGCAATGTGTGGTGTTCCTCAGTCTGAAAATAGAGCAGTTACAGTATGTGGTGGAAAATGCTTTCGCGGCGACAATAAAAAATCCTAATATAGGAAAAGCCTCAGATTCAAATGGATTCAACTTTGACGAGATAGCCGAAATGGCAAAAAAATATATCAACAAGTTGGTTCCAGTGAACAGTCGTGTGGAGATGCCTAAAGCCTACAGCCTTGCTGAAGTTAAATTGGAGTTGCCAACAAGCAATGGTGGTATCATGACGATGGAGAGTATGAAAAAGGGAGTACTTGAATTAATATACAATAGGACTCGTTATCTTTTTTATAATCCGGCTGATAGCATATCTCCGATTGTTCCGAACAATCTTCGAGACTTGTTTAACCTCATCGCTTTACTCGCTGCAATGGAAGAAATTCCAGATTCAAGGGAACTGACAAAAAAGCATGCTTTGGAGACAAACAAGAATATGTTCAAGCTCTATTTGTTCACAGTTTGGAAAAAACGATTTGACATTAGTACTCAAAACAAACTTGATAGTCTTGTGACTTTTGATTACGGAACTTCGTTTAACAAGGAAGTAATCGCGATTCTCTCAAAAAGGTTTGAGGAACAATTGAAAAAAGATTATCACGAACAGACAGAGGATGATTATCAAATAGAGGATACTGAAGCTAATATTTCTGCTTCAAAATCAGAATCCTCTAAGGTTGATACCACTCCACAAACCATAATGCTTAAAAGCATATGTGCTACTGACAATTTTGGTTATAATGTTACTGTGGGGGACCTCTTTTATCTGTTTTCTATACTTGAGCGTGAAGTCTTGAGTGAAAACGATAATGCGCTTCTCTTTTTTCTTAAAAGTCTCTATTCAATAAAACTTTATGAAGCATACGATCAAGTTACTGAACTTGAAGGAATGGTCTATCCTAAAACTAACGATGAAGAAAAAGGACTCACTATTATAGATAGGAGATTTGATCACTCAAATAAATTGCAACTTCTCACAGGAGGCAGCTATTTCACTTATTGTCCGGGAGATTTTATTCCTAAACCCTCAAAAGAAGTCGCTTATGATATAAGAATTATCAGTGGTAAGGAACTAAACGGCTTTTTATCTGAGTTAAGGGGCGGTTTTAAAGAAATAGAGGATTTAGAGAAAAAAGAGAATAAGACAGATGAAGAGAATAAGAAGGTAAAAGAATTCAACGCCCAACTTAATACAGCTGAGTTTTTCATTCTTACTACGAAATGTGCTGTGCCGCAAAAGAAAGCAGAAACAAAGGATTCGATCAGTTTAGTGAGAACATTGGATTTCTTGCGTCATAATGTTGAAGCATGCCATTATAGAACATTTTATCCTGCTACCGGCTATTACCTCTTTGACATCATGTCGATTTTTGGCAATATGATAAACCTGGAACTTACATACAAGAAGTTTTATTATGTCAACGATGACTTTTATCGTTTCATCTTTAATCATCCTGGTTCGTTGCTTCACAAAATTACTGAAAAAAGTTCAGTTTCTCGACAATATATAAATTATAAGGACAATAATGAGCGTACACAGATGCATAGACTCCTATCTGATAGCATTATTCGAAACGCAGAAGTACTCACTTCAGTGAGAGATATAATAGTATCACAACGTAAAACCACACATGAGGGGGCACAACAGGAATTTGTAACCTTTTACAATAAAATTCAAAATAGTGGAATGAAAACCCAAAAGACATCGTCTGATGGAGAACAAGATGAAATTACTTTTCATTTTCTTGAACCTATCAGTGAACTGTTGTCTAACATATTGGGTAAGAAGGAAAGGGGTAATCCTGATGAAGAGGCAGATATTTGGAGTAAATGTAAAAGTATTTTCGATTCAATATTCAATATAGAGCTAAAATCTCCTGATAATCTTTCATTGGAAGAAATTCTAAAAACAATCCGCAGGGCACAAATCCCCATGACTATTAGGGAAAAATTGAAGACTATCCCCTACTTTAGTAAGATGGATGACGATCAATTGAAGTCATGGGTACCCGACAAACCGGATGGTACAAATTATACCAAAGAAGAAGCTGAAGAGATTATTATACAGAAATATAATAAAGAATTTACACAAGAAGATGTAATGGTTTCTAACAGACCTGAACAGGTTGAAATATTACAACAAACAGAAATGCAGCAAGTTGGCATGAATAAAAATGAACCAAACGGAGAGCCAACGAAGTAGTAATAGTTTTTCAACTATCAAAATCCAAAGAAAGTATAAGTTTTTACCGAATTTGATAAATGGATCTAATCAGAAATACAATTGAAGGTTTACTGTACGATTTCCCAATTGAATTGATGGGGAATTACATCACAAAAGATGACTCTATAGATATCAACGAGATACTGATAGACATCATAAAACGAAAGGATGTTTCATTTACTCAAACAGATATCTCGTTGCTTTCTGAAGTGATTAATGATACATGGTGTACGGATGCTGAATTTGGTATTAGTCCGGAAACATCCTCTTTGACTAATCGCATTTTATTATTGATGACAGAATTCTCAAAGCATGTGCTTAATCTTGCCGGTCTGCACAATCCTACTGTTCGATTCAACGAATTGTTGAGATGGCGTACTCTTTCGCTTAAGGTGGGTGAGGATATATTGGTTCTTCCATTGCTTGCACGGTATGATACGCTATGCCGTATCAAAAGAAAACGCTTTTTGTGGCCGATGGTACTTGAACACGACAATCTGAGACTTAATGCGATTCTTGATGAAGAGTTGTCTGACACACATTCGCATATCAATGCAGCCACCGATGTGTTCGAATTCAATTGGCTGAGATTAATGAACATGCCGGGACGAAAAAAGGACAAAGGAACTTTTTGGATATCAAGTGCAAAGAAAGACTACGACCTCATAAGCAGAGCGAGTAACAACCATTATCCACTTCCTTGTTGGGCGGTGATTGCCGCTACTGTTCGAGCAATGCTATGGGCGTCAGTTACCGAGAATGAGGACGCTTGTCCCATTACCCGCGTTATGGTTGAAGAGATGCTTGAGTCTGAAGATTCGATTTATAATAAATTGGAATCACTAAATCCTCTCATTGCTACATTTTTAGAGAACGCCCTTGAAACGAGTAATGGAATAAAGATAGATTATGCTATTGATGCACGGGATTTTATCAGCGATGTCCCTTCTTCTCCTTATTTGGTACATCATGGTGAGAGAAATTTCCTTTATCAATGGTTTAAAAGTTTTTTCGATAACGAACATGGGGCAAGAGAGAATGCGGATCTTATGCTTCTCTATCTGATAATTAAATGCAAAGTGCGTCGAGAATTTGTACAAACCAATAACCTCAGGGGTTTTGTGAATTTTCAAGATTATGACCATGAAAAGGTTTCGACTTTGGACACAGAAGAAGAAAAATGGGAAAAAGCTTTTAGGGAGATTACCTATAGATATGCTGTGCAGACTTCTTGCGGAGACAAAAAGAGATTCAATCTTGAAGCGCGAGTTACCCCAAATAACATAAGAAGCGTGCGTAAGATGAATTATAGGCAAGCCATATTTGGAGATTCCGATTTCCTTCAACGTAATGACAATCCATCTATAACCTTAATCGCTCATTTTATAAAGGGGGTAGATAAACAGAAGAATGAATTCACATGTCGACATGCTGATTTACGGAAAACACTAAAAAAACAAATGAACCAAATCATTAATAGAATTGGAGAGTATTCTATGGGTAATGGTCCACATTTGATAGGACTTGACGCAGCCGGTTCGGAACTCGGATGTCCACCTGAAGTGTTCGCCCCTTTTTTTCGTTATGCAAAATTACACGGATTGACCAACTTTACCTACCATGTCGGAGAGGACTTCTATGATGTTGTGGATGGACTGAGAGCAGTGGACGAAACGATACATTTCATGAATTATTCCGCAGGATGCCGTATCGGTCATGCACTGGCTTTGGGAGTAAATCCATTTGATTTTTATGAAGAACGACATCATTATATCATTATTCCAAAACAAACACTGCTTGACAATCTTGTGTGGCTTAAATACACAGCTGCATCCAACAATATAAGCCTTAACCCCGAGACTCTCTTACTGATTGATTGTCAGTTTTCCATATTATCTTCGGAGCTTGGTTATTCGACAATTTCATCTGACATGAACGACTATCAACAAAGCATGAATATGCGAGGTGATTGGATAGACAATTCTGAAGAGCCTAAGGATATTGGAGGTTGTTATTTCAAATGGTCTCCAATAACTTCTGCAGCTGTTGCTCCACAGAGAGTATTTAATTTATGGAAGCATTATAATCATTCAGAATGTTGCAATCGAAATGGAAAAAAAGTGACGGTGATTCAAGTTCCTCTTTCATTTGCTACTGATGTCGCCAAAGTACAAGAGTCCATTCTTTGGAATTTAGAGAAGCAGGGAATAGTGATTGAAACCAATCCGACATCCAATCTGCGGATAGGTCGATTCAATAGATACGATCAGCATCCAATCTTCCATTTCCATTCCATAGATGAAAAAGAGGGGAATCATTCAATGTTGGTTAGCATCAACACGGATGACAAGGGAATATTCTACACTTCACTCAAAAATGAATTTTCATTATTAGCTATAGCATTGCGAAAAGAAAGAAATGCTGATGGGACTCTGAAGTGGAGTGATTTGCAAATAGAAAACTATTTAAAGCGTATAGTTCATTATGGCAATATTTCACGGTTCCGACAAACGTATATTCCTTCGGGGGAGGAAGTAGAGTTTGAATCAGTCCATAACCACTAAACTGAGTTCTTGCAGAACAAGTTCATGGTCGAGGAACTGGACGGCATAAATATACCTATGTCACAGTGAAAAGGCAATGAACCGTCATTGCGGCGTCTTAAAAGTGTCCTGTCGGACATCTTGGTAAGCAGGCGCATACCTTTTGAATACACTATCTCACTGTCGGGCAAATTATGTATGGCAGGAGTCAGTAACTTTTCAATGTTGGTTACTTTGGTAAAAATGTTATGCTTATTACTATTCAAATTATAGTTGATATATATTGTTTGCTACTAGTCTAACAGACATCTGATGACATATAGCGCCATCTAATGACACCGCTGAACCATAGCCTGTTAACCCCATTTATCTTCGCCGTCGAATTCAAATTTATGTCTTACCCAAACGATTCGACAATGAAGAGAAGAATCCTTTTTTCCATGGTGTGCGCGGTGATTGCCGCCCACGCTTTCGCGCAGGGCCAGGGCCTTGCCGGTATCAACGAGGCGACCAGCCTCATGACCTCGTATTTCGACCCCGCCACCAAGTTGTGCTACGCCATCGGCGCCGTGCTGGGACTGGTGGGCGGCATCAAGACCTACGGCAAGTTCTCCAGCGGTGACCCCGACACCTCGAAGACCGCCGCCAGTTGGTTCTTCGCGTGTATCTTCCTGATCGTGGCCGCCACCATCCTGCGTTCCTTCTTCCTCTAAAGGCATGGAGTATCCGGTAAACAAAGGCGCGGGCAATTCCGTCGAGTTCAAGGGGCTCAAGTCGCAATACCTGTTCGTCTTCGCGGGCGGACTGACGGTGGTGCTCCTTGCGGTGGTCATCCTCTATCTGGCAGGCGTGGACCAGTGGATATGCATTCCTTTCGGAATCGTATCCGGCGGTCTGCTGGTATGGGTGACGTTCCGGCTGAACGCCCGTTACGGTGAACACGGGCTGATGAAGCTGCTGGCCGGGAAACGGCACCCGCGCTACCTGATTCACCGCAAAAGAGTTTTCAGATTATTCACGAAAAGAAAGAAGAAACAACCATGAGAAATGTATTGAAAGCGGAAACGCTGGAACGCAAGTTCCCCCTGCTGTCGGTGGAGAACGGCTGCATCGTGAGCAAGGATGCAGACCTGACCGTGGCTTTCGAGGTGGAGCTTCCCGAACTGTATACGGTGACGGCGGACGAGTACGAGGCCATGCACGCCTCCTGGATAAAAGCCATAAAGGTACTGCCCGAACACAGCGTGGTGTGCAAGCAGGACTGGTTCGTCAAGGAGACCTACCGCCCGAAAACCGGCGGGGAGGAACAGAGCTTCCTTGCACGCAGCTACGAGCGGCACTTCAACGAAAGGCCCTTCCTGAACCACAGATGCTACCTGTACCTGACGAAGACCACCCGTGAGCGCAACCGTCGGCAGAGTGACTTCAGCACCCTCTGCCGCGGCTTCCTGCTGCCCAGGGAGATAACCGACAAGGAGGCGGCGGAGCGTTTCCTTGAGGCGGTGGAACAGTTCGAGCGCATCATGAACGATTCCGGGCACGTAAGGCTGCGCCGCCTGGATACGGACGAGGTGACCGGCACCAAAGAACATCCCGGACTGGTGGAGAAGTATTTTTCCCTCTCGCTGGAGGACGGGACCGCCGTGCTACAGGACATCTGCCTCAAGCCCGGGCGGATGCGTATCGGTGACAAGCGGCTCTGCCTGCATACCCTTTCGGACACGGAGGACCTGCCGGGCAAGCTCTCCACCGACATGCGTTACGAGCGTATGTCCACGGACCGGAGCGACTGCCGGCTGTCCTTTGCCGCCCCCGTGGGGCTGCTGCTGTCGTGCAACCATATCTATTCGCAATATGTGTTCATCGACAGCGCGCAGGAGATCCTGCAAATGATGGAGAAGAACTCGCGCAACATGCTCTCGCTGTCGAAATACAGCCGGAGCAACGCGGTGAACCAGGAGTGGACGGAAATGTACCTGGATGAGGCGCACGCCAAAGGGCTGCTGCCCGTCAGGTGCCACTGCAACGTCATCGCCTGGGCCGAGGATGCGGACGAGTTCCGCCGTATCAGGAACGATACGGGCAGCCAGCTCGCCATGATGGAATGTACGCCGAGGTACAACACCGTCGATACCCCGGTGCTCTACTGGGCGGGCATCCCCGGCAATGCGGGCGACTTTCCCGCCGAAGAGTCGTTCTACACCTTTCTGGAGCAGGCGGTCTGCCTCTTTGCCGGGGAGACCAATTACCGGAACTCGCCCAGCCCGTTCGGTATCCGCATGGCGGACCGGCAGAACGGCATCCCGGTGCATGTGGACATTTCCGACCTTCCGATGAAGCGCGGCATCATCACCAACCGCAACAAATTTATCCTGGGGCCAAGCGGAAGCGGCAAGTCCTTTTTTACCAACCATCTGGTGCGCAACTATTACGAGCAGGGCACGCATATCCTGCTGGTGGACACGGGAAACAGCTACCAGGGGCTGTGCCGCATGATCCATGACCGTACCCAGGGAGAGGACGGGATATACATCACGTACGAGGAAGACAACCCGATATCCTTCAACCCGTTCTACACCGACTCCGGACAGTTCGACGTGGAGAAGCGCGAGAGCATCAAGACCCTGATACTGACCTTGTGGAAACGGGAGGACGAGGCTCCCACACGTGCGGAGGAGGTGGCGCTGTCGGGCGCGGTGAACGCCTATATCCGGAAAATATCGGGGGACCGGAGCGTCAGGCCGGACTTCAACGGATTCTACGAGTTCGTGTCGGTTGACTACCGCCGGATGATTGAGGAGAAGAGGGTACGTGAGAAGGATTTCGACATTGACGGCTTCCTGAACGTGCTGGAACCTTTCTACCGGGGAGGCGACTACGACTTCCTGCTGAACTCTGACAAGGAGCTGGACCTGACAAACAAGCGGTTCATCGTGTTCGAGCTGGACAACATCGGCAGTAACAAGGTGCTGCTTCCGGTGGTGACGCTGATCATCATGGAAACCTTCATCGCCAAGATGCGCAGGCTGAAAGGTGTCCGTAAGATGATACTGATAGAAGAATGCTGGAAAGCGCTGATGTCCGCCAACATGAGTGAGTATATCAAGTACCTTTTCAAGACCGTCCGGAAATATTTCGGCGAGGCGGTGGTGGTGACGCAGGAGGTGGACGACATCATCTCGTCCCCGATTGTGAAGGAGGCCATTATCAACAACTCCGACTGCAAGATACTGCTGGACCAGCGGAAATACATGAACAAGTTCGAGCATATCCAGCGGCTGCTCGGCCTGACCGACAAGGAGAAGGGGCAGATTCTCTCCATCAACCAGGCGAACCATCCCGGAGGTTCCTACCGGGAGGTGTGGATCGGGCTGGGCGGTACCCATTCGGCGGTGTATGCCACGGAAGTGAGCGAGGAAGAGTATTTCACGTTCTCGACGGAAGAGTCCGAGAAGCTGGAAGTGCAGCGGTTGGCGGAAGAATCCGGAGGAGACCTGGAGGCTGCCGTCAGACGGATGGCGGAGAAGAGACGGGAAGAACAGAGACAAACATCAACCTTCAAACAAGAACGATTATGAGAAACAGACCCTTTGTGAAACTGGCGGTGTGCCTGATAAGCATGGCCGCCCTGATATTGCAGAGCTGCTCGGAGAACGGTACCGACCGTGACAAGCTTTGCGGCTCGTGGACCAGTGTGGAAGGCAAGCCGGACGTGCTGGTATATAAGGAAGGAGAAGCCTACAAGGTGACGGTATTCGCCCGCAGCGGCAAGGCACGCGTGCTGAAACCGAAGACCTACCTGCTGGTGGAGGAGAACGGCAACCTGTTCATCAACACGGGCTACCGCATCGATGTGTCCTACAACGAGGCGACGGACGTACTGACTTTCTCCCCCAACGGGGACTATGTACGCAAGGAGGAACGCCCATGAGAGCGAAGTCACTCCTGATAGGGACCGTGTTCGCCTTGTGCGGTACCGCTGCGGACGCGCAATGGGTGGTGACCGACCCCGGCAACCTTGCCCAAAGCATCATCAACATGTCGGACAACATCGCCCACACCTCCAAGACCGCCGTGAATACGGCCGAGAGTTTCGCCGAGACGGTGAAAATCTACGAGCAGGCGAAGAGGTATTACGACCAGCTCAAAGCGGTGAACAACCTGATACAGGACGCCCGCAAGGTGCGCGACATCATCCTGATGGTGGGCGACGTGTCGGACATCTACGTGACCAACTTCGGGAAGATGATGAACGACGGGAATTTCTCGCCCCGCGAGCTGGACGCCATCGCCTTCGGTTACGCCCGGCTGCTGGAGGAGAGCAACGGCGTGTTGCAGGACCTCAGGCAGGTCATCAACGTGAGTACGCTCTCCATGACCGACAAGGACCGTATGGACGTGGTGGACCGCTGCTACTACGAGATGCGCCGCTACCGCAACCTGGTGAGCTACTATACGAACAAGAACATTGCCGTGAGCTATCTCAGGGCCAGGAAGAAGAACGACCTGGACCGCGTGATGCGGCTCTACGGGGATGAAACCTCCAAATATTGGTAGCCTATGGTACTTTTGTCGATAGATTTCGCCAACCTGCATACCATACTGGAGACCCTGTATGGAGAAATGATGCCCCTTTGCAAGGACATGATGGACGTGGGCAAGGGGCTTGCCGGACTGGGGGCGCTCTTCTATGTCGCCATCCGCGTGTGGCAGTCGATGGCGCGCGCCGAGCCGGTAGACGTGTATCCGCTGCTCCGTCCCTTTGCCATCGGCATCTGCATCCTGCTCTTTCCCACACTGGTGCTCGGCACGCTGAACAGTGTGCTCAGCCCCATCGTGCAGGGCACGCACAAGATGCTGGAGGGGCAGACGCTGGACATGGAACAGTACCGTGCCCAGAAGGAGGAGCTGGAACGGGAGGCCATGCTGCGCAATCCCGAGACCGCCCACCTGGTGAGCGACGAGGAGTTCGACCGACAGCTGGACGAGCTGGGCTGGTCACCCACGGACACCGCCTCGCGGCTGGGCATGTACGTGGAAGTGGGGATGTACAATCTGGAGAAAAAAATCCGTGATGCGTTCCGCAGCCTGCTGGAACTGATATTCGCGGCGGCATCGCTGCTGATAGATACCGTACGGACCTTTTTCCTGGTCGTGCTCTCCATACTGGGCCCTGTGGCGTTCGCCTTCAGCGTGTGGGACGGCTTCCAGTCCACGCTCGGGCAGTGGTTCACAAGGTATATCTCCGTCTATCTGTGGCTTCCGGTGAGCGACCTGTTCAGCACCCTGCTCGCCAAGCTCCAGGTGCTGATGCTCCGGAACGACATTCTGGAGTTGCAGGGCAATCCCGACTACTCGATAGACAACTCCAACAGCGTGTACATAATTTTTATGCTGATAGGGATTATCGGGTACTTCACCGTCCCGACGGTGGCGGGCTGGATTGTACAGGCGGGCGGTGCCGGAAATTTCAGCCGCAACCTGAACCGGACCGCCACGAAAGCGGGCAGTTTTGCTGCCGGGGTGGGCGGTTCCGTGCTGGGGAATATCGGAGGACGGCTGAGAGGAAAATAACAGAGACCGGTTTGCGGGATGCGTATGCTGCATACGGCTACTAACGTATGCAGCCTGATACGACTAACGTTAGTAACCGTGCACGACTAACGTATGTAGCACCCTGCTACTAACGTATGTAACAAGCCGTCACTAACGTATGTCGCCAAGAGCACCATACGTATCCCGCCGGAAGAAAGAAAAAATCAATCAATCCAAAGAAACGATTCATACATGGAATTCAAGTCATTGACCAACATTGAAAGCAGCTTCCGCCGCATCCGGCTGATGCTGGCGGTCTTCACCGGCTGCTGTGCGCTCGTCACCGGCTATGCGCTGTGGAGCTCGTACCGCTTCGCCGAAAGGCAGCGTGAGAAAATCTACGTGCTGGACGGCGGCAAGTCGCTCATGATGGCCCTCTCGCAGGACCTTTCACAGAACCGTCCCGCCGAGGCGAGGGAGCACGTGAGGCGCTTTCACGAGCTGTTCTTCTCGCTCTCGCCCCAAAAGGACGCCATCGGGCACAACATCAACCGCGCCCTGCAACTGGCGGACAAGAGCGCCTACCACTATTATGTGGACTTTGCCGAGAAGGGCTATTACAACCGGCTGATTTCGGGCAACATCAACCAGGTGGTGCATGTGGACAGCGTGGTGTGCGATTTCGCCGTTTATCCTTACAAGGCGACGACGTATGCCCGCCAGATGATCATCAGGGAGAGCAACGTGACCGAGCGCAGCCTTGTCACCTCCTGCTCGCTCCAGAACACAGGGCGCTCGGACGACAATCCGAACGGGTTCATCATCGAGCAGTTCACCATCCTGGAGAACAAGGACATAAGGAGTACGGAGCGATGAAAAGAGGATATGCCAGCCTAAGACGGGCGGACGGCCGGATACGGCTGTTCTGCCGCCGCCTGACAAGAAGACAACGGAGCCTGGTGACAATCACCGCCTTCCTTCTGTTCCTGGCCGCCTGCCTGTACACGATTGTCTCCGCGCTCTCCGGTCCGGGAAAGAGCGACGGGACGATGAGAATAGAACATATCCGGCGGCTCGACTTGCGGCCGGAAGACAATACCCATCCATCCAAACAACTGCTACGATGAAAACGGATATACAGAAGATAAAGAAACTGCTGGGACTGTCGGGTGACGGGCCGCTGACACCCGAAGAGAAACGCCGGCGTGCGAAGTTTGTCATCTACCCGCTTTTTTTCCTGATGTTCGCGGGGGCCATTCTGCTGATATACGGCCCGACACAGAAGGAAAGGGAGGAAGCCGGAAAAGGCCTGGGCTTCAATACGGAAATCCCCTCGCCCGAGGAGACCCGCATGGAGGGCAACAAAGTCAGCGCCTACGAACGGGATGCCCTGGCAAAAAAGGAGAGAAAGCGCAAGGACACCTTTCAGGAAATGTCGGAACTGTTCAACAGGAAACGGAACGACACCCTGCGTGTTGCGCAGGGCGGAGCGAACGTGGAACTTCCCCCGGAACCGGAAGCCATGACACCCCGCAGTCCGGTGCGTTCGTCCACGGAGGCCTACCGCAACATGAACCGCTCGCTCCATACCATCCATGAGCCGCGCGACCATCCGCAGGACAAGGAACTGCTTCGGCGCATCGAGAGCCTGGAAAAGAGGCAGTCCGGGGAGCACCCAGACGGCGGCGGGCAGTCACTGGAAGAGAAGATGGCACTGATGGAGAAGTCATACGAGCTGGCGGCCCGTTACAACGGGAAGCAGACGACCGCCACTCCGGCAGCCGACCGGAAAGAACGGACCGCCGCCCGACCGGTGAAGCAGGTGCGGCAACAGGTGGTGTCCTCCCTGTCCCGGCCTGCGAATGACGAAGAGGGGATTGCCGGAGAACGGAATACGGGATTCCATACCCCCGTCGGCAAGACGCTCTCCCCGGACAGGAACACCATCGCCGCCTGCGTGCACGGAACGCAGACCGTATCGGACGGGCAGGCCTTGCGCCTCCGGCTGTTGGAACCCATGGCGGTGGACGACCGCCTCATACCCAAAGGCACCCTGCTGACCGGAAGCACGCGTATCCGGGGGGAACGGCTGGACGTACTCGTCGAGACGGTGGAATACAAAGGGGCGGTCATTCCGGTGGAGCTGGAAGTGTATGACGCCGACGGCGGGCAGGGAATACTTGTCCCGAACTCGCTGGAATACGATGCCGTGCGTGAGATAGCCGCCAACATGGGAACCTCGATGGGGAGCAGCATCAACATCTCGACGGACGCCGGTGCGCAGATAGCCTCGGACGTGGGGAAAGGCGTGATACAGGGCGTGTCACAGTATGTCACCAAGAGGATGCGGACGGTGAAAATCACGCTGAAGGCCGGGCACAGGTTGCTGCTCCATACCCCGGAGTAGAAAAAGAGAAAACACAATTATTCAACAACCAACCAACAACAATCGGACATGAAGAAGATTCTGATGATGTTTGCCCTTCTGACGGGCTTTTTAGCTGCCCATGCGCAGCAGAGTAGCGGAGATTATTTTGAAGGGCTGAGCCGCAAGATAGGCTTCAGCCAAATGATACCTCCGCATGGCCTGGAAATCACCTACGACAAGACGGTGCATGTGATTTTCCCCTCATCCGTCAAGTACGTGGACCTCGGTTCCCCCAACCTGATAGCCGGCAAGGCTGACGGCGCGGAGAACGTGATCCGGGTGAAGGCCACGAGAAAGCATTTCCGTAACGAGACAAACATGAGCGTGATTACCGAGGATGGGAATTTTTACACGTTCAATGTCAAGTATGCCGACGAGCCGCTGCTGCTGAATGTGGAGATGTGCGACTTCATCCATGACGGGGAGGCGGTGAACCGTCCCAACAACGCGATGGAGATCTATTTGCAGGAACTGGGCAACGAGTCGCCCAGGCTGGTGCGTCTGGTCATGAAGTCCGTGCACGGACAGGACAAGCGGAGAGTGAAGCACATCGGCTGTAAACGCTTCGGCGTGCAGTACCTGCTCAAAGGGCTCTATGCGCACGGTGACCTGCTCTATTTCCATACCGAGGTAAGAAATTCCACCCACGTGCCTTTCGATGTGGACTTCGTGACCTTCAAGATCGTGGACAAGAAGATAGTGAAACGTACCGCCATGCAGGAACAGGTCATCTGTCCGCTGCGTGCCTTCAATTACCTGACCCGTGTGGACGGGAAAAAGAGCGGGAGAACGGTGTTTGCCCTGCCCAAGTTCACCCTCCCCGATGACAAGAAACTGGTGGTGGAGATGTATGAGAAACAAGGGGGACGCCACCAAACCTTTGAGATAGAGAATGAGGACCTGGTGCGTGCCGAGACCATCAATGAACTGAAAGTGCGATGAAAAGGTATGTGTATATCACCCTTGCGCTGCTTGCCCTTATGGCGGGGCAAGCCCATGCGCAACGCTGTCTGCCGGGAATGAAGGGGGTCCGTCTCACGGCGGAAATGGCGGACGGCTTTTACTGCGGAGCGAATCGGCACGATGCCGGTTACGCCTTCTCGCTGGCCGTTTCCACCTACACGAAAAAAGGAAACCAGTGGGTGTTCGGCGGGGAGACGCTCCGGCGCAACCTCCCATACAGGAACACGCATATCCCGACGGCGCAATACACGGGCGAGGGCGGCTATTACCATACGTTCTTTTCCTCGCCGGGCAAGGTGCTGTTCCTGAACCTCGGTGTCTCGGCCCTGCTGGGGTATGAGACGGTAAACGGAGGCAAGAAACTGCTGGATGACGGTGCCGCCCTGCACAGGTGTGAATCGTTCATTTACGGCGGTGCGGCGACATTGGAAGCGGAAGGTTACCTGTCGGACAGGGTTGTCCTGCTGCTTCGGCTGCGTGAGCGGTTTGTGTGGGGCGGCGCCTCGGGCCGTTGCCACTGCCAGTATGGAATCGGAGTCAAATACATTTTCTAACCCTAAAACAGATATATACCCATGAAGAGAAAAATCCTTGATTGTATGATGGCGGCCTGTTGCCTGGCTGCCGCCCTTTTTTGTCTTGTTTCTTGTGACGGCGGGCTGGATGTCCGGCAGGAATACCCGTTCACGGTGGAAGCCATGCCGGTAGCGGATGGAATAGCAAACGGCGAAACGGTGGAAATCCGTCTGGAAATCAGACCAGAAGGCAACTTTGCCGGAACGGTCTATACGCTGAGGTACTTCCAGCCGGACGGCAAGGGCAGCCTGAAGATGGAGGACGGCACGGTGCTAAAGCCCAATGACCGCTACCTGCTGAATGAACGGAGATTCCGGCTGTATTACACTTCGCAAAGCGCGGATGACTCGCAGACCATCGACCTCTATTTTGAGGACAACTGGGGGAATATGCGGCAGCTGACCTACGGTTTCAATGTGAATGATGCGGAAAACAACGTTCCGGGCAATGAGTAGGGCATGGCTCAGGCTGACGGCCGGAGTGTTTATGGCGTTTGTGGTCTCCTCCGCTTTTGCCCAAGGAAAGGGGGAAGTGCCGGATTCGCTGTTTGACAAGGCCGTGGAATTCATCAAACGGGCGGAAGGCTGGCATCGGGGACAGATGCCTTACATCGGTTACGGGCATTGCTTGCTTCCGGGGGAGACATTGACCGAGAACCTGAGCAAGGCACAGGCCGATTCGCTGCTGAGGAGTGACCTTAGAAAGTGTTGTGATGCGTTCCGGGAGTTTGAAAATGATGCATTGCTTTTGGGCGTTTTGAGCTATAATGTGGGCATTTTCAGATTGAAGGGCCATGGCAGGATACCGAAAAGCCGGTTGATACGGAAGCTGGAAAAAGGGGAGCGTGACATCTATGAGGAGTATGTTTCCTTTAGGTGCTATAAGGGGAAAGTGATTCCAAGCATAGAGAGAAGAAGAAAAGCCGAGTTTGCGCTTTTCTATATACCTTGAAAGTAGCAGAAAACACAAAAAAAACATCTTACATTTCCATTTTCTTCTTATATTTGTAACACTAACTTAAGTCAATAAAATTATGGACATTGAAAAAAATATCGAAAAAAGCATTAAGAAATTAGAGTTTATAAATCAATGGATTTTTAATTGTGATACTAAGAGTTCATTCGTTCTAACTTTCTTAGGAGTTATAGTAACAATTATATTCACATCAGATATAGGGCACGACATGATTGCCACTCTCCATTTCAGGTGTGCAGATCACATAAGTAAATCAAATATACGAAACTTAATATCTTTAGTTTGTGCAATAGCTTTTTGTGTAAGCATAATCATCAGTATATACCAACTATACCAGACACTATGTGGTAGAGTCAATCCTATAAAATATGAACAACAAGGGTTACAGCTAGAATCAAACATTTTCTTTAAAACAATTCAGTCCAGAGGATTCTCTGAATATGAAATAGGTACTAATTCTGAAAACGAAGAGCAATATTTAAATGATCTTAATTCTCAAATTTATATCAACTCCAAAATAGTAGAAAGTAAATTTAAGCATTACAATAATAGCCTAAAAGCTATATTGTACGGATTTGGAAGTTTTCTGTTCTTTGTTTTACTAAACAGCTAAAATATGCCAAACTTACAACAGATTATAGCGTTACGAAGAAAGTATGCTCCACTACAGGAGATTAGTGATTCCTTTAATATACAAACAAAGGAACTAGGGGATTATTTAGAATTTCAAGAACTGGAGAAAGCATTTTCTGTTGAGCATATTCAGCCTCTTTTTGAGCATGTTCCAAAAACCAAGTTTTTTGCTATAACTGCAAAAAAACAGACATCTAACATTGTTGATTATTTCGAAAAGCAAGAAAAAGTACATGTTGTTCTTTTATTTATTGACATAACCCACTTTTCGTCTAAAACCAATAGTGATTCTCCTCAAGAAGTCACAGAACGGCTAGATAACTACTATCGTGAACTAATGCCAATAATATACAAACATGGTGGAGAAATAGAAAAAATTATGGGAGATGGGATCATTTGTATATTTGGAAAGCCTTTTTTAAACTTTAGTGACTATAAAATTAAATATAGGAAAGCAGAAGAATGTGCAAGAGAAATTATAAATCATTTCAAAAATTCTCCTAACGAAGTAAAAATAGCATTACATGATGGTCCAGTGATTTATTATAAGACACCTACTGAATATTATGAAGAATATACTATGATAGGGAATACATTAACCGAACTATACCGCTTGGAAAGTGTCTCTATGCCTAATAGTATAAATTATTATGCAAATTCGTATTATAGTAGATTAAAAGGAAAAAAGCCTTTAGGTTTAGTTATTAATAATGCATCATGCTGGACACACTCTTGCAGAGAGTATGCTCTGCAAGGCATAGGCAAAAGAGTAGTTAGGATCTTAAAAAGAATATAAAACATGGATAAAGATAATTTGCAATCAATATCTGATGCTATAAAAGACATTATCAGCACGAACTTTACTTTTGATACATATTGTATTAATGTGCCTCACTATGATGATTCAGGACTTACATTTGAAAGTGGGGAGACGAAAAAGGGAAAAATGATTAAAACCTGTGTCCTTTTTGTTGATATAAGAAATTCAGTAGCATTGAATAAAAAATACAATGTGGAAGCAATGGGACAGTTGTACACTTCATTCGTAAAATCAGCTTTATGGTGTGCCAATTACCACCATGGACTCGTAAGAAACATTATTGGGGATAGAGTAATGATTGTATTTCCTCCAAAAAACTGTTTTACCAATGCTATAGAGTGTGCAATTTCAATAAATACGATTTCCTCCAAAATAATCAGACGATACTGTGATGATTTTAAATGCGGGATTGGAATTGATTATGGAGAAATGTACGTTCATAAAACTGGTATAATAAAGCAGGGAAAAGAGGCCAGCTCGTACAAAAATCTAATTTGGATTGGGAGACCTGCTAATATTGCTTCACGACTAACAGATATCGCTAATAAAGAATTATCAGAAACTATATTTCGAGTTACAAGAAAACTTAAAAATCCAAGAGCATACCGTCATAAAGATCAAGGATATACATATTTGCCTTCTTCTCTTTTAGGACCATTAGAGCGAGTTCATAATGAGCCATTGTATTTGGACAAAGAAGAAACAGTTGAAATGTCCATTGAAGAATTTTCCAATTCAATATGGCAAAGTGAGAGTACAGGCGAAATTAGTACCTTAAATGGTAAGATGGTTCATTTTGAAAAAGATATAAGAAATTTTTCTCAGAAACCAATTCTCATGACCCAAAGCGTCTATAATGGTTTTATGAATGAAACTCCAAATCATAGTACTATTTCAAAGAAATACTGGCAAGAAGTAAAAGCGGATATAAGAGATTATGAAGGTAAAGTATGGGGAGGTGATATTGTTTGGTCTAGTGTAAAAGATATTAATAGCTAATAAACAGATGGCAAAAGGCTAAAGGAAGGGTCGTATCATTGCTCAAAACTGAGTTTGATGCGACCCTTTTAGATGTCATAGTTACAATGTGTAACTTTTCGGAGTAGTCATTTTAGTTTTGGCTTTACTCTCATAATGTTGTTTTACTTGATTTTCTATATTCATTTTCAGGATTGCCTTGACGCAAGAAAATTGAGATAGTCCGCAATGGCATGCTGACAGCCGGTGAAATCAGGTGTCCGTTTGCCTTTACACTTTCTAAAATAGATTGTTCCCGATTTTGTAAGACCGTTTACGGATTTGTTGAATGTGCCTTTGGTACGGATATGGATTTCAAAACCGTCCCGTTTGGCTATTTCAAGAAAAACATTTGCCTCGATTCGTTCTCCATTTAGAAAACTCTGTTTACAATCGTCAATTTGCTGTTGCCATTCCTTTTCCTTTAATCGCTGTTCCTTTTCTTCCTTAGCCTTCAGTTCCAGCCGTTTTTGTTCCTGTCTTTTTAAGTACGCTTCACGGGCTTGCCACAAAGGTGCAGTGTCAAGCCCAAGAGCTTCAAACACACGGATAGAAAGAAGAGAGATATGAACTCCTCTTTCTAAATCTTGAAGTGTATTTGTAATCCAATTTTTACAATAAGCGGCAGTTGCTTCTTTGCGTTCCTCCTTGTCAAGGAATCGGCGTGAATGCTGTCCGCAAGAGAAAAATACATTTTCTATCTTGCAGACAACATGGAATATGTCCTCGCTTTCGTTTCCATATTCGTTTTTTGTAGATAACGAGAGATAAACATTCTCCGCATACGGCTCCAACTCCATATAAGGAGCGACGACAGTATTCCCGTCAAACTTGTATTTGAATACTTTTGCTTTCATAATTTATCTGTTATGATTGTTCATTCATATAATCCAATATGCTCCCTTCCAGCCTGTCGTATATCCGGTTGAATTGGTCCTGATATTCTTCCAGAAAAGCCCCGTCCGCATCGCACATTTCATCGAGTGTCTTATTGTTTGTCCGACATAATTCAGTATCGGTCAGTTCACAGACTATTTCGATAAGCATCGAGCGTTCCTTGTCTTCGGGGAGTAATTTTTCTTTTTTCAAGCAACAATAGTTGCGGATATTGATTCTCAGATACAGGTCTGCCTCTTCCCAGCGTTCATCCGGTAAGAATGTGAATGCCTGTTTCAGTTCATCGGGTTGTTTGTCCCACCATTCGTTCAAACTCTTCGGTTCCATATTCATAAGTTTAATTGGTCGATAACCGTTTGGTTTGCCATTGCCGATTCCAAATCACCTTCCCGCAAATCGTTCGCGTCGCATAATTCACGCAGGTTTCTTACTTCGGCATCAAGGTATTCCCGTGCCGTCTCTTTGTCACACCTGCAAGAGGTGCATATCCTGTCAATGATTATTGTTTCCATCATTATTTTTATTTAGTTTTTGTAACTGGAACCGGATAAAAGCTGTACGGTTGTCCTGAGTATCTCGTCCAGCCAGTTGATGCAACGTGCCCCGAGTTCAAAAAGACCGTCAATTTCGTACAAGTCATGGGAATGTTTGTCTTCCACAACGAGATGGAGGTCCTCCCCGAAGAATTGTATCCTGCGCACCAGGCACTCATAGGGATCGCCGTCATGGTCGAACCATATCACGTACACGGCATCCACCGTATCGGGAAACTCCATTTCCGTTTTCCCATATTCTTCCAATACCGCTTTTATGGCGGCTGTAATCTCCTTGCGGAGTTTTTCCACTTGTTCGCTGAAATCTGTTTTCATAAGGCATAAAAATGAATGCGGGAGCCGCCGGCGGACTCCCACGATTAGACATCCGGTTTATTTATCGGAAACATTACGTGTAGATATTGATATGATTGAACGATTCCGGACAATGCTGGAAGACAAGCGGCAGGTTGACATGCACCATCGGGTACTCCACCCAGCCGTTGCCTCTCCGGTAACCGGTATCAGTGGCGAGGTGATTCAACTCCAGAAACTCCATCGCGTCGGGATTGTTGTTGATGTCGATGAAAGCCCTGTCGGGCAGTCCGATGGCATCCAACTCTTCCAGATTGACCGTCAGGATCGTGTAAGGCTCTTCCGTATCGGCCAGTTCCAGACAGAGGGCGAGCCAGCCGTTGTGATAGATCTGCGGAACCAGCCGTACAGCCTGCCCCTGATAGATGTATAGTTTCTTCCGATAGGAGTTGTCGGACGGGACGATTTCAAACTCGTCTTCCTTTTCCGTGAAAGAAAGCATCGGGTTATGGACTGCCACGAATGTATCGTCTTCCATCCGGTAGCACAGGTGATCCGTTCCTGCCGAACGGATGATTTCTAATGAAGTGTTCATGATCCGGTTGTTTTTTAAGTTATGTAATGAGTAAATGTTATTTATTAGTTGGTTTTTACCCGGTTCATAAGTTGTCCCGATATCTCATGCAGTTCCCGGCACCGTTCCGGCTCCTGTTCCCGTGCGAAAGCGGTGATGCCCTGCGTCAGCTTCCACAGGGTGGCCCCTCCGGTCACTCCGTCCTCCGGATTGTTGTTCATCAGTAATTTTTCCACTTCACGCCCTTCGCTCTTCAGCAGGCCGCCTTTCTGCACCAGTTGTTTGAGCTCCTTGTCGAAGTCCACATCTATTTCCGAAGCGCCCTGTATTTCGATGGCTTTCTGCATAAGTGTATCCTTGTTGTACAGTCCTTTGGTCAGGTCCGATACTGCCGATACGGTGGTCTGCGTGTCCAGCTCGTAGGTTTTCTGTGACAGTGCCAGTGAATCGGGCAGTCTTGCCCCCAGATGCACCTGCCGCATGACGGATTCACGTACCATCCCGTTCAGGCATGCCCCGTTGAGCAGGAACGAACGCATGTCCACGGATCCGTTGCCATAGTCGGAAGTGGAAAAGCGTGCCCCGGCAAAGATGATGACCGTCCCGTTCTTTCTGGTGGGAATCTCAATGGGTGTGGGCAGGATGGTCTCGCACCAGACCTTGGTGTCATTCATGTAGGCGTCCGATACGACCGCCCCCTGATTGGCCGCCTCCCGGATGAATGCGGTCAGGATATCCACCGAATTGAGCCGCCGGTACGAGTCGGACAGTACGCCCCGCACTTCCATGCCTACCGCCCGGATAAGTACCCGTGTGCGCGCGGTCCAGCCCGAATGCTCATTAAGGATGGTGGCGCAAAGCTGTTTCTGCCATACATCGCCACCGGACAGTTCGCGCAGGTACTTGGCCGGCACCCCCATCTTCTCCGAAATCTGGCTGATGGCATTGCCGTGCAGACTGAAATTTCCCTCCGGCATGGTCATTTGCACCCGGTCCGCCGCGCGGAATGAAATGACAGGCTGTTTCTCCTTGCCGCGCAGGTTCACCCCGATGGGGGCGATGAAGTCCTGCGCTATTTTTCCTTCGTCAAGCAGCCGTGCGATGGTCTCCATGACCCCCTGCCGTTTGCCTTCCACCATCCGTTGTACCTTGTTTATGACCACCTGGTTCAATCCCTGCTGTTTTTCTACCGATGCAGGATTCGGCATTACTGTTACTTCCATATTCTTGTTTTTTAATGATAGGTTTATTTCTTTATTCTCCATCCGTTCCTGTAATGGATGGTCCTGATTCCGGTCCGCACATACCCCTGATTCTTGTCATGCCTGTATTCGTACATGAGCAATGCATGGTTTATTGCGGGCAGCTCACCTTTCTCCCTCAGTTTGTCCAGATGCGGCTTTGCCGCCTCCAGGCAGGAAAACCCGCCGAAGAAGCGGTTGCCCGCCATGTTGTAGAGTTCGATAAAATCATAATTTGTTCCCATGGCCTGTCTTGTTTTGGACGGGAGGTTCCATCCCGTATTTTTTCATGAAGCGGATATATTCCTTCTCACTGTATCCGGTCATTCCGAACAGTTCGTAGTAACCGTGTATGAAGGTCTTTTCCGTTCTTGCCTTGTGGGGACTGGCGCTCTTGTGGCAGCAGACAATGTGCCGGACAAAGCGGTAGCACTTGCACAAGTCCTCCCAGATGGTGTATTCCCTGTCCGTATGAGGTTCGTAATAGCCGCAGGAGAGGTTGATGCAGGATACGGACAGCCCCCTTGCCTTCAGGGTATGCACGTCCGTGCTCAGCCCGCTTGCCGGGTGATACCCGTATCTCCCGGGACTGACGGTCTCCAGGAATTCCTCCGAGCAGAGTTCCATCCCGTGGACTCTTGTAATGATGTCACCGTTGCCCTTGCGGTCACATCCGATGACGAAGCGGCAGTCCGCAAAGAAATCCATGTCGGCTTTCCGGCTGCCTATGCATCCGTTTTCTTCCTGTACGAAGAAAGCACATTTCATCGCCTTGAAACTTTCCAGGCACTTCAAACAGACCCAGATGCCGTTCTTGTCATCGGCACCGATTCCGGTCATCCGTCTGTGTTTATGGTCGTATCCGACAATCATCGATTCCGCGACAAGGTGGGCTGCATACGTGCCTGTCTTGCGGCGGTGCACCTCGTCCATGTGTGCCACGACACAGGGGTAGCTTTTCCGGTTGCCTTTGACCGCGTAGATGTTGCCGTGCCTGTCTTTCCGGTAAGCGATTCCCATGCGTCTGAGCTCGTCCGTGATAAACCGTGCCATCCGCTTCTCCCCGCCTGAGGGAGAAGAGATGTTGTAAAGGGCCATTAATCTTTCCATATCCTGATATTTAAGAGGTGAATAATTTCTGAATTTGCAGGTAGCTTTTGAATCCGGGTATGGGCCGTCCCTTTTTGAACAGCGTGGAGGGATAGATTTTTCCCTTGTATTCCACCGGAGTCCCTTTCATGGTCGTGCCGAAGGCCGTTTGTGTATAATAGAGGGGGTAACACACGTTGCAGTATAGTCTGTTGCTGTCCTCGTGTATGCTTCCGCATTGGGGGCATACATGCCTCAAGGCTGTTGCGCAGCCTTGTGTGTTCTGGCAGTAGGCAATCGCCGTACGGCCGTTTTGATTGGCCAGTTCCAGCCCGGCACCGTTCAGGTGGATGTAATGGAACGTGTCCAGATAGGGTACCCCTTTCTTGTGCCACCGGAATGCCGGAACCTTCACCGACAGCCGGACATGCACTTCCGTGCCGGGTTCCTCTGCCATTCCGGGTATCTGGCTCATGCTGATGAAATCTGCCGGATGCGCATTGTCGTTGTATTTCTTTCTTAGGTTGATGCCGAGGCTTCCCGCCTGCTTCCTGATCAAATCCATGACAAAGGCGTGTGACGTATAGATACGGTCCAGTACGGAAACCTGTACGGCCGGCATTCCGGTTTCGTTCCACACGGCTTTCTTCCATACGACAGCCCTGCCGAGCACGTTGTTGCTTTTATCCTTTGCTACCAGGATGCCGGCACCCGCGAAGTTGGCGTAGAAATCCGCCGCATTGCGCGCCTTGTCTTCGTACCGCATGCAGGAATTGTGCAGGGTGGATATGTCATTGTCCGTAATGGAACTGTAGTTGGCTCCCAGATAGGCATCGAGGAAGTCATTCATTTCCGTATACAGCCTGACGGAAACTTTGCTGTCGAGCGTGATGGCGCTACGGAAATAATTGATTTCGCAGGATGTGTATTCCCGCAGGTTCTTGAACTGTTCGATGAAGGTGGATGGTTCCAGGTCTGTCCGGTTTTCAGGGAACCAGGGCGCTTGAGGGTTGTTCCTGTCCGGGAAATTGGGATGTTCCGGGTCCTTGTTGAAGGCGGTGAACACGATCCGGATTTTCCGGAATGAATCGCAGTCCGTCCACTTCCGTTTGGTGGACAGGAAATTATATGATCCGCGGATAATCTCCTGCGCCGGGCGGTTTTTCTTCAACTCGGACAGGATGTCCGCCGCGATCACACTTCCGTTTGCCGCCGCATGCGTCAGGCGGGATTTCAGTTCGTTGCTTGCATAAAGTTTCATGATATTGTTTTTTTAGAAGTTAAACATGTGGGACGGGATGCCGGGGGCGGTCTTCCGCTTGTGGAATTGTGCCATACGCTGTTTCAGGCCGGAAAGGGGGATGTTCCGGCTTGCCCGGTATTCGTCCTCGCTCATTTTCCGGATGGTGGGAATGCCGGTCGTCGTCAGGACGGGATTCACGAACCATCCGTCCTTGAAGTCTTCGGGGAGCAGGCTGTCATGCTGGATGACCTCGCCCACGCATCCGTGCATGAGCATGTTGCAGACGGTCATCAGGCAGCAGGTACGGCTGATGTCCTCCGCAACCAGGTAATTGCCCAAGTTGCGTACGTGGTACGCCAGTAGCAGCCTTCCGCTTCCGCAAGTCGGGTCATTCATCCGTTTGCCGGTCGTTTTCTCATCCGTACCGGTACATTGTACCATCAGGTCACAGATGTGCACGGGGGTGAAGAACTGTCCGTGCGCCTGCTGCCCGCCCCGAGAAGAGAGGGCCATGAACAGGTCGCCGAACGCGTCGAACCACTCACGGGCCTGCAATTCCCGCTGCATGAGCTGTATCCATCCGGCAAGCAGTTCCATGAAGAAACGGTTCTGCTGCCGTTTGTATTTCCAGTCCTTGACGGGCGGCGCACCGGGTGAGAACCCGTGGATGACGTAACGCAGGAAATCGTTGAAGACGGACATCGGTTCGTATCCGTTCGAATGTGCGAAATTGCAGATAAGTTTCTCAAGCGGACGTAACGCTTGCGGAGTGTTGTACTGTGCCATATTATTCCGATTTTTTATAGATGGTTACTGTATGACTGGCATGGTCGGTCCGTATCCTGACGGGGGAAACGCCAAGGAAAGAGAGGTGGGTTTCCGCTTTCAGCATGTTCCATTCCCATGCGGGGAGTTCCTTCCATTCCATCCTGTATCCCCATAGTATGAACAGGCCTTGGCGGAATCCGTCGAAAAGTCTTCCGTGCAGGATTCCGACCATCCGGTCCAGTTCTTCCTTGGAATAGACAGTGAATGATTCGTTCCGGTAAATGAACGCGCCTGCCGGCTCAATGTCCTGCCGGCGTTCGATGAGGTATTTTGTCCATTCTTTTGTGGTGTACTTTCCGTACAAGGGGGCAGGTTCCGTATATTTCCATGCCCTGACGAATGTGTGGAACAGGACTGCGCCGTTCTCGTGTCTTCCGGTATGTCCCCATGTCCGGAACTGTTTGCTGCGAATGCCGTCCGGAAGTAATAATCCCGGGTCTGTCGTAACCCAAGGCCCTCCTTCCGTATTATAACAGGTCCGTCCTTCTTTCTCATGGCAGAACGGCATCCGGGGAAGAAGGCAGAGCTGGGTTTCCCGGTCGTCGCTTCTTTCAATGTGCGCCTGCGGATAGTAGTCGCCGCCACGGGTGGTATAAGTGACGGTGTCTCCGGCTACGGGTACCGGGTTCTCTTCCCGTTCTTCCCGCATCCTGGAGATCAGCCGGTTCACTTTCTCCACATCGCGCTCCTCTATGGAACATGCGCATCCTTCACGCTCATTGAGCCGGACCAGGCTTTTCAGGTCATAAAAGTTACTGTATTCCATGTCACGACCGGTTTTGTTGGTACAATCCGACCTGGCGGGCAACCATGTCACAGAATTTCTGTCCGTTCTCCTTCTCGCTTCTGAAATAGGCGATCATGTCCCAGAGGTTCCGGTTGAAATAGCCGGTCCATTTCTCGTAGTAGTGGCTTCCATCGACCTTTCCGAATGTTTCTTCAAAAAGCGCGGGAGTCAGTTCCTCATCCCCATGATGGTTGTATTGCCACAGGGAGACAAGCAGCATTTGGTTGTAATCCAGTGTTTCCATATCTATTCTTTTTTAGTGAGACATCGGCCTACATCGGTAGGCATTTTTATTTCTTGATGTCTTCCTTGCCGGTTTGCCGGGGATTGTGCAAGGCTTGGCGAAAGAAAATACCGGAGCGGAGCGAGGATGATTTTCTTTCAGCCAACCAGCCCCTGCAAGGGGCCGCCTTGCGCAATCATCCCGGCAAACGGCTATCTTTACAGCAAGAAATGAAAAAGCGGACCTCAGCTTTTCAGTTCTGAAGTCCGCTTCTCGGTCATTTGGGAAATTCATGTTTTTCAGGTATGTATCTGCCATCCGTGGAACGGCTGCAATGTTACGGCAAACGATCTGTCAGGAATTCCGTGATAGAGCAGACCTCCCACAATACCTGTTTTTCCGTCGGGATAGCGTTGTGTGAAGCCGAACGAGTATGGGGCATGGTCATAACGGAGTGAAATCTCGCTGGGCCGGTCGGGATTTTCCTCCCAGCTTTTCAATTGGTCCAGACATTTTTGGAGCGAGGTGTCGCCGATGGATTCGGCATAGCGCTTTACATTCTCGAAATGTTCTTCATTCAGGATTTTCATGACTTTTGTGTTTTATCTGTTAAACAATGCAGAAGCGGACCTCGGCTTTTCTGCTTTGAAGTCCGTTCTCCGGTCATTTTGGGATTTCATGCTTTCAAATGAAAGACAAGGCGGTGTCTTCCAACATGGGGGCTAGCATCCGGCACATCTCGTAAGCCGCCCTGTTGCGCCCGTCGATATGGTTCGGCTCACGTTTTGCCATACCGATGATGCATGCTTTCATCACTCTGAAGAAAGCCTGTTCCAATGTCTTGTGAAAATAGGGAAGGGTTTCGGCGAAACGTTCCGGACTGAACCCCATGTCATTCAACGCCTGTTCCAGTTTCCTGGCCGTCTTGTATTCACGGCTTTCCTCCAGCCGTTCCGGAATGTCGCCGAAACGGGCTGTATGCAACTGGCGTTCCAGCTCGGTAACGGCAACTGAAAGTAGTAGTTGGATGGCGGCGACATTGCCGATTCCGAATTTCTGACCGTCGGTTGTGTGGAACTCAATTATGTTCACAGTACCGTTTTCCTGCATTCTCTTGTAGTGGGCAAGATTCTCGCCCAACATTTTTGCTTTTTGATTGTCCATAATCTTATTTTTTGAATTGGTATTTGATTCGTTCTTGTGTAGTTGTTTTCAGTCAATCCAGAATGTGCCGCAATGCGGACATTTGGTTCCACATGGGAAACTGTTTATATAATAGGTGTTCCTGTGACGCTTATGGTTCATGTCTCCCAAGGTGCATCCGCCTTCCCGGAATCTTTTTTCATAAAGGGCTTCCTGTTTCTGATGCTCGCTCATGCGGCTTTTCCGCATGGTGGACTTCAACGGCTTCATTCCGGTTTCCCACCGGGTGGAATCACACCAGCTGTTCAGCATCCCGCAGATTTCATTGGCATAGGAATAATGCACTTGGGAGTCCGTAAAGAGGTTGTCCCTGCAAAACGGGAGGGTGATGTCCGTTGGCAGCCTGACATGGTATCCTGCACCGTTGCGGCTGTCCGCAATGGCAACGATGACATCTCCGTAGAACCGGATGCGCTTGAAATCATTTCCGGTATCTCCCGTGAGCAGTCTGGAGAATATGGCATTGAAATAGATGCGGAGCTCGCCTCCGTATGGGGCATTGGCCAGAAGCTCATGAAGCTCATCGGCAAACTGCCCTTTCTTCAGCTTGAGCGCCCGCCTGATTTTACGGAGGGAGATGGCTTCGGACTCTTTGCGTGCGTTACTTCCGTACACGTATCCTTCTATCTCCACCCCCAGGGAATAGAACATGTTGGTGACGGCGGAGTTGTCTATCAGCTCATCTGCCGGGTCGATGCTGTTCCGTTCGTAAAGCAGGTCTTTTATGCCTTCTTCATTTCGGGCATATTCGTCGGCTTTTCCGTCCGCTTCCATGGCTTTCCTTATATCTGCAAGATACCCTTGCAGGTTGTCGTGCTCCTGTTCGGCATACCATTCCCAGACCTGTTCTTCCAATGGATGGAGGCTGTTCCGGCGGATACACCGTTCCTGCAAGTCCTCACGGCTGTCCAGATTCTCATTGTAGTCCACATAATAGAGGCTGACATATCGGGGGACATAGTCTTTCCAGGATTTCGGGGGCATATTCAGACTGCTTCCTGTCCGGTGGCCTCCTGTTGATTGTGGATGGGAGTTTTCTGTCAAGATTGTTGTGTTCATTTGTCTATTCAGATTATTGCCCGGCGGGGGCATTGACTGTACGCACTTGGGAAAGTTGCAGTTTCACCACCTTTATTTTTTCAATCAGTTCATTCTCTCTTCGGAATGACGGGGTACATTTTGTACGCCGCATCCCGGCTCCCCAGGGGATTTTGTCACACGCCTTTCTCAGGCGTGCCCTTTCGGTGTCCAGGGCGGACTCCAGACGTGCAAGTTTGCGTTGCAACGATTCTTCGGTCATTGTTTTCATGATTCCATCATTTTTTTGAGATATGACGACTGCCGTTATCGGGCTGTCGCCATACCGGGTTGATTATTCAATTTACATTTCCGCCTTTTCTCTTCTGATATTGCGTAAGGCGTATAGCAGGTACAGGAACAAGTCCCTGTCATAAATCCGGAAGAAGAACGGCTCTTGCGTTTCCTTGACCGTTCCGGTAAATGATACGGACTCCCGGTTCATGGGGAACTGGAGAAGTTTTCCGTTTGCCAGCAGGGTGTGCCTTCGTTTTTTTGCCTCTTCCAGAAAGATTTCCATATCATCCCGCCTCTTGTGTGCGGAGAAATAGAGGAAATGATGGCGGCGCAGGCTGAGCAGGATTTCCGCCATGTTTTTTCTTGCGCTTCGGATATCCGGCTCCTCATCCGGGCCGGTGACCAGGTTGCATATGAATTTTTTCTCTCCGTCCGTATCGGTGAAGAAATAAGGTGTGAGAAGATACCGCCTGTTTGTTTTGCCGGTAATGGCACAGGCCGGCCCTTTGGTGACACCGCCTCTGAAAGTGAGGCTCCGGTAATGTCCCTCCATCTGCCTTTCCAGTTCTTTTCTAGGTGTGGTGACGGAGCGCAGTCCGGTGAAATAACGTCCTTCCACATGAAAACAGAATGTGTACAGGTCTCTGAAGCAGGGCTCGCCGATGAAAAAGAAATTTCTGGTATGTCGGACGGGCGGCAGCATATCCATGTTCTCATAGTATTGGCTTTCTGTTATTTCCTTGAACGGAAGGCACTTGGATTTCAGGTAAATACGGAACATCTTGTCTGCCATGTTCCTTGAGACGGTGACAAGCCGGGGGTTGTCCTCTCCGGCTCTCAGCTCTTCCAACGTCTTGTGGGTATAATCGCAGTGTATGCCGTCCGACATGGAGGTGAGGAAACTCCCGTCGAAACGGTACGGGTCGATGACGAATCCGGGTCTTGCATTTTTCATGGCTCAGATGTTTTGAAGGTTCAACACTCTCTTGGCGGCACTGAGGGCATTGGAGGTAAGCTGCCGTTGCCATGCCTTGTTTTTGGGTGACCATCGGAATCCGGCGGATTTCAGTTCCTTGCGTCTGCTGTCTTCGGGAATTCTGTCAAACAGGATTTGAAGGCGGTCTTCCCCATAGTTCCATACAAGTGTTCCGCCCTCGAACGGCACTTTCTTGCTTCCCTGGCTTTGCACCGCTTTCAGTTTTTCGCGCATCCGTTCCGCAAGTTCCGGCAATTGGAAGAATTTGTTTCTCGGGGTGATGACGGGTTTCCTTAGCCTTGCGTTATATTCGGAAATGAAGTCCACGGCCCTGCGGACGATTTCCACTTCCCCGTGATTGGCAAGGGTGGAGACCTTGTTCAGGATGCTGCTGACGAACAGGGCACGGCTGTAGCCCCGGCATTGTCCGGTATCAATCCCGTGGATGGTGTCGGCGCTGCTCCTGATGTCGCGCTTGAGCGTCCGCCATGCCTTTTCCCGCTTCTCTTCCTCTGGTCTGGCGGTTTCCTGTTTCCGCTTGACGGATGCAAGGACCTTTTGCCGCCAATCGCGGAACTCCTCGTAGCGGTTCCGGTAGCTTCTGTTCGTTTTTTCCTGCCTGCGGTAATCAAATCCGCCCCGTCCCGTCACCATCGGGTTGGCGCAGCGCGCGAGGGCCGATAGTTGGGCGGACAGCTTTTGCCGGTAGGCGGTGATATAGGTTTCCCGTTCCTCTTCCGGCATGAGTTGCAGGTCGTTGTGCAGCTCCTTCCCGTAAATCATGATGTCCGTTTCTCCGCGAATCTCCGGGTCAAAGGAACTCCAGGCGTATGCGTCGCAGGCCTGTTTCCACATATCTTCCAGATAGTCCGGATGTTTGAATGCTACGGCTTCCCAGTCTTTGAAGTCGCCGGAATGCAATTCGTTCCGGTCTTCCGGATTTCCATGCAGGTGCACATAGTGGTGCATCCCGCGATGCTCCTTTCTGAAATGGAACGGTACGGGAGGATGGTCCGTACCCTTTTCCCGGATCATCGTGACCCGATGTGCGTTCTTTACGGTAAGGTCCGTTACTTGTTCTTCCCGGACCTTTGCTGCTGTCGTTTCAGTCATAACCATTGCTTTTTTTTGATGTTAGCCGTAAATCATTTCGTCCAGTTCTTCGTCCGGCAGTGTGCGGATTTCCTCTTCCGTACAATAGCAGGCTATGCTCTCGTCCAGCTCGAAAGCTGCCGGGTCGAGGCTTTTGATGCCATCCAGCAGTTCCTGTTCCAGCCTTTCTACGGAAACCGTATAGCTCCCGTCTTTGCCCTGCACTTCCCGTGCCGGATAACTCTTTTCCCGATAGACCAGTGTGGCGATTGCAGGATTCGTATTTCCCTGTCCTGTTCGTACTTTGGTTACTGTCATCTTGTTCATACTTCTATTGTTTTAAAGTTAGACATGACCGGCTCCGTGGAGCCAGTATTTCGGTTTCTTACTTGCCGGGCAGCCCTTTGCCTTGATTGTGCAAGGCTTGGCAAAAGAAAATACCGGAGCGGAGCGAGGATGATTTTCTTTTAGCCAACCAGCCCCTGCAAGGGGCCGCCTTGCACAATCAGAAAGGCAAAGGGCTATCTTTGCGGGTAAGAAAATGAAAGAATGGCCGGTGTTTATGGTTTTTCCGGATACAAAAAAAGCCATCCTTGCGGGACGGCTTTGGGGGAGGAACACTTATTTATTGTGCCATACGTTCCTTTACATTGTTCATGGCTTCTTTCAGGCTGCTGTTCATGACCCGTGCGTAATGTTGGGTCATGCGTGTGGAGGCATGACCGAGCATGACGGACACGTCCTGCAAGGGGACATTGTTGGCGAGCGTGACAGTGGTTCCGAAAGTATGGCGGGCCACATGCGTGGTCAGATTTTTCTTTATGTCGCAGAAATCGGCGATTTCCTTAAGGTAGCTGTTCATTTTCTGGTTGCATAAGACGGGCAGGCAGCATCCTTTCTTTATGCAGACCGGGTGTTCCTTGTATTTCTCCAATATGGCCAGGGGAACGGGCAGCAACGGGATGTTGCTGATGGAAGACGCTTTTCTGCGGCGTTCCAGCTTGACCCTTCCCTTTCTTATCCACCAGTCTCCGAGATTGTCCTGTACCAGGTTTTCCTTGTTCAGTCCGGCTACATCGGAAAATGCCAGGCCGGTGAAGCAGGCAAAGACAAAGATATCCCTGACCAGTTCAAGCCGGGGAACCGTGAATTTTTTCTTTATGACAGCCTGTAGCTCGTCGTAGGTCAGAAAAACCGGATCGGTCTCGTCCTGTTCCATCTTGTAACCGTAAAACGGGTCTTTCCGCATCCATTCCTTTGCCAATGCCATATTGGTGAATTTCTTGAAACATTTCATGTAGCGGACTATCGTGTTCCGGCACAGGCCTCCTTCCGTTTTCAGGTAGATGTCGAACGCACGGATGAACTCTGGTGTCAATTCGTGGAAGGTGATGTCCTCCTTGCCATAATAGGAGGGGATAAGCTGCCGCAATTTCTTCACCACATTCTTATATCGGTTGATGGTGACAGGGGAATAGTCTATATTTACCAGGCTTTCCATTTCCTTGATACCTTCCTGCATGGTGCCAAGCAGTGTACGCATTCCGGTATCTTTCCCGAAAACTCGTTTCAGGAGCAGTTTCGGGGTAATCAGGGCCTGTTCCAATACCAGTTCCTTGTGTTTTTCCAGAGCGCGTGCGTGCAGTTCGGCAATATAGGTATTCAATGCGACGGATGCCCTGTCCCTGCCTTTGCTGCATCCTTTGGCCGCATTCCATAAGTTCAGAGGCACGCTTCTTTGGATACGGGCATCGTCGTAGCTCCCGTTGATGGTTATCCGCATCAGTACGGGGGCCTCACCGTTTTTCAACAATTTCGTTTTGAGCACGAAAAAAAGAATGTTCATTGTTCCTTGTTTCATCACTTTTGTTTTTTAGAAGTGTTACATCCAATTGTTTCGTCAAAACCGGATGGCATGAGGAGGTGAGACGAAGTGTTAAATTCGATGGCTTTTTTGAGAGGCTTGTGGAAAAGCCATAGAAAAGCCATAAAAATTCCATTTTCCCAAGTTCGAATTGCCTTTGGTACCCCGGGTTCGATTCCTTTTTTTTCATTCTGATGGAACATTCCGTAGTTTTAAACTTCTTTCACAATTTCAAGTTCATTCGGTCGTGTGTGCAAAATTACTTTTTTACACCGGAGATTGATGTTGACAAATAGCTGAAAAACAATGAAATATGGTGCGTGTTTATGGCTTTTTTCAAAGCCGTAAAAAAAGCCACTGAATTGGCAAAATCCAACTTCACAAATATGTAATAAAATGCGTAACGAGGGTAAAAAAAGAACCCTTGAACTATCTCTAATTCAAGGGTTTTCTAAAAGTGAAAGCTTTTTTGGTGGTGCCACCAGGAATCGAACCGGGGACACAAGGATTTTCAGTCCTTTGCTCTACCAACTGAGCTATGGCACCAAAATGGTTATCGGTAGAGCTTTTCACTTTGTAATAGAAGACCTCTCAGAAACTATTGTTTCTTGTTTTCGGTTGCAAAGGTAGGCATATTTTTTGATTCTACAAATTTTTTGCAAATTTTCTATGAAATTCTTTTTGATTTCAAAAAAATGCTTTACCTTTGCACTCGCAAAACAGAAACGGAATGTAGCGCAGTTGGTAGCGCACTACGTTCGGGACGTAGGGGTCGGGCGTT